>Ga0351889_10005_pt3 | contig 133098 bp, 124 predicted proteins | sample TotcelFGM3001M14_FD_206767 | JGI IMG/M metagenome (GOLD analysis project Ga0351889, IMG submission 206767) | Enriched cells from coal bed in the Powder River Basin, Montana, United States - Total cells FGM rep3 HSBNCT.FGM.300.1.M14 ...
AGCCCCCCCCTGCACGGACTCTTCCAACTGCTCCAGGAAACGCGCCGCGGAGAGAGTCACCGCCGCCAGCGTCACGAGTTGCGTAAGACGTCTCGCAAGCCGATCGCCGGGATCAATCAGCCGCCAGTTCGGGTGCGCGGGAGCAAGGACCGCGCGCGCGATGGCGTAGGCGAAGGCGATGCGCGCCACGCCCTCGACAAAGCGTCGCCAGATCGGTTCGAGCGCGGCGTCGATAAGGTCGTAAGCGTCGAAGGCGAGGCTTAACGCGCCGACCGCCGCGACGGGCGCGGCTACGATGACGAGCGCCGTCCATCCGGCCGCGGCCGCCTTGCGCAAAGGCGTCGGAGCGGACTCGTCCGCCGAACGCCGGACGACGCGCCGCGCCATGAAGAGCGCCAGGGCGAGGCTCGCTGCGATCGCAAAAAGCACGGCGAAAAACTGCGCGCGTCGGCCGCCGTTGACGCGATCGACGACATTCGCCGTTCGGTCGGAAAGAAAGGTCGTAGAATCGCTGATCACGGCGGGCGCGCCGTCGAGCGCGGCGCGCCACAGCGAAGGCGAGAATAGACCGTCCGTGCGCAGAAAGAGATTCTTCGCAAAGAGCCCGCGCTGGCGCGCGACAATCGTGACGGCGACCTGCCGCGTCTCGAGCAACATGGCGCGCGCGCGTTTGAGAGTCGCGTCAACCGCGTCGTAAAGACGACGCTGCTCTTGGAGTTCGGCGTTGGCGCTGACGCGCGCGGCCGCGTCGGCGGATTCGGGCCCGTTCGGCGTCGCTTCGGGCGCGGGGACCGGCGGCCCTCTCGCCGGCGGCGGCTTCGCGACGCTGTTCTTTACAGCAGGTTTGGCCTGGGGCTTGGACTCCGCCGGCGTCTCCGGCGCTTTGGGAGCCTCTTTTGGCGGCTCCTGCGGTTTTGCGGCGGCAGGGGCAAGCTCCTTCAACCGCGCATCGATCGCGGCAAGACGCGGCGTCAGCTTTTCGATCGTTTCTTCCAGTTCGTGCGGCAAGGGTTCGATACGCGCGCGCAGATTGCGTAGCGCGGCGTCGGAGAGGTCTGGCTGCTCCAGCGTCTTCTGCACTTCGTCCAGCGTGGCGCGCGCGCGATCGAGACGCGCGTTGAACTGTTCGATCGAAGCCGGCGCTTCATCGGCGCGCAGTCCGGGGGCGGCGAGCGTCGCAATCAGGATGGCGATCAGGAGCGTCAGTATGCGCACATGCGTTCCTTAAATGGAGCGAGCCGATCAAATCGGTTTCGAGCACGCGGACGAAAGGTCAATCTTGCGGCGGTTCGAGTTCGTCACGGTAGGTCCGCTTGTCGCCGTTCCGGTCGACCACGGTCCATCCCCCCTGCCCGTCTGGCGCGGCGGCGCCCTCGGCGACCCGCGCTTTGCCGAACCCGCCGGGAATGTCGAGCACATAGGCCGGCAGCGCAACGCTGGTCACGCGGCGCGAGAGCTCTGCGTAGAGTCGCCTGCCCGCCGCGAGGCTGAGGCGAAAATGCGCGGTCCCCGGCGCGAGATCTGGATGGTGCAGATAATAGGGCCGAACGCCCAAACCTGCCAAATCGCGCATCAGCCGCTCCAAGACGTCGACGTTGTCATTGACGTCCTTGAGCAGCACGGTCTGGGAGAGGAGCACTGCGCCGGCCTCGCGCAGCCGAGCGATCGCCGCGCGCGCCGGTTCGGTCAGTTCGCGCGCATGATTGACATGCAAGGCGATGAACAGGGTCTTGCCGCTTTCGCGGAGCGCCGCGAGCCGCTCGCTGGTCACGAGATCTGGCGCGACCGTCGGCGCGCGCGTATGGACGCGGAGCAGCCGCACATGCGGGATCTCGGCAAGCCGGCGCGAGACGGCCAGAAGCCGACGCGCCGACAGCATCAAGGGATCGCCGCCGGTGAGGATCACTTCGAAAATCTGTGGCCGCCGCGCGACATAGTCGAGCGCCGCCGCGACGTCACGCTCGGGCAGCAGATCGCCCTTGCCGCGACCGACCGTCTCGCGCCGGAAACAAAAACGGCAGTAGACGGGACAAACGGACAGCAGCTTTAGGAGCACGCGGTCGGGATAGCGATGCACTAGCCCTGGGAGCGGCGAATGCACATCGTCGCCGATCGGATCGGCAAGTTCCTGCGGCGTCGCCGCGGCCTCGCGAAGATCGGGGATAAACTGTCGCGCGATGGGGTCATGCGGATCGGCGCGGTCGATCAGCGCCACGATTTCCGGCGTGACGGCGATGCTGTAGCGCTGCGCCACATTGGACAGGCTTTGTGCGCGGGTGTCAGACAGCAGCCCCGCGTCGACCAAGTCGTCGAGTGAATTGAGCGGGCGCGCAAAGATGGCGGCTCTCAGCAATTCTTTCATCTGGTATTCAGTCAAGCGAACGCGCGCCTGTCGCTTTATCAAATACGCCTGTCAATTGGACCGCAAGCAGCCGCTTCAGCAGTTCCTCCATCGCGGACACATCCACCTGATCGCGTTTGCACGCTGCGTCTGCCTGCTCTAAAGCATCAAAATAAGGCTGACGATTAGCAACGATCTGGTCCGGTATTGTGGTCGACCCACGCAGCGCAAAACCTAATCCAACGCATAGAACTGCGTAGGAGAAGATCCGCGACGTTCTGCCGTTCCCATCAGAAAATGGATGAATCCAGTTAAGACGCCACATGGCGTACGCGGATCGGTGGATCGGCGTCGTGTCGTCCCGATGATCGTTAAGATAATCGCAAAGATCCTCAATGTATTCTGGAACGAGATGTGCGCCGATCGGCCGATGCGCGCTGCCTTCGATGCCGACGCCTGCAGGTCGCCAGTTGCCAGCAAACTCACTTATACCGGTTAGTGCTTCCCGGTGAAGCGCCAAGACTGTCGAAGGCCGCCAGCGAAAGGTTGGACCCTTCGCCAACGCATCTTCAACAATTTGCAGTCCAAGGTCGAATTGCCTAAGGCCGTTACGCGCTTCCGCTTCGGCCCGCGCCGTTGGGTCGCTGACCAGACTTGGCTGATCGGCAACGCTGTGCCGGCGCAGCTTATCGCTTTCCCAATTCGCCATTGGCGACGCCAGTAGCGAGCTTTTCCGCCTCCCGATCAATCATTTCGCGGGTAATCATGGGATTTTCGAACGCGGTATTCCCGTAGGCGAAGCTCCGGCGCTGCGCCTCCTTTTCCTTCGCATCCATCGGCGCCGCATTTCGCGCCGCCTCGATGAGTTTTGAGAGTTCTTCCTGCATCAGAAACATTCTAACGCATTTGTCCGCGGAATGGAATCGGCGAGACCCGCTATGATTTCGCTCCCCGCGCGGCGCGCTTGGCCAAGGTGCGCAGCCGCAGCGCGTTGAGCTTGATGAAGCCTTCCGCGTCGCGCTGGTCGTAGGTCCCGCCTTCTTCGAAGGTGACGAGGTCCTGATCGTAAAGCGACCAGGGGCTTTCACGGCCGACAAGCGTCGCCGACCCCTTGTAGAGCTTGATGCGCACGCGGCCCGTGACATGCTCCTGGCTCCTGTCGATCGCGGCCTGCAGCATCTCGCGCTCCGGCGCGAACCAGAAGCCGTTATAGATCAGCTCGGCGTAGCGCGGCATCAGCTCGTCTTTGAGATGCGCGGCGCCGCGGTCGAGCGTCAGGCTTTCGATTCCGCGATGCGCGACGAGCAGAATCGTCCCGCCCGGCGTTTCGTACATGCCGCGCGACTTCATGCCGACGAAACGGTTTTCCACGAGATCTAAGCGCCCGATTGCGTGAAGACGCCCCAGATCATTGAGCTTGGCGAGAAGCGCCGCAGGCGAAAGCGTGACGCCGTCCACCGCGACCGCGTCGCCCTTTTCGAAGTCGATCGTGACATATTGCGCCGCGTTCGGCGCATCCTCGGGATTGCCGGTGCGCGAATAGACGTAATCCGGCGTCTCCTGAGTCGGATCTTCGAGCACCTTCCCCTCCGAAGACGTGTGCAGAAGATTGGCGTCGGTCGAGAACGGCGCCTCGCCGCGCTTGTCCTTGGCGATCGGGATCTGGTTCTTTTCGGCGAAGGCGATGAGATCGGCGCGAGAGACGAAGTCCCATTCGCGCCACGGCGCGATCACATGGATGTCGGGCTCGAGCGCGTAATAGCCGAGTTCGAACCGCACCTGGTCGTTGCCCTTGCCGGTCGCGCCATGGCAGACCGCATCGGCGCCCATTTTGCGCGCGATCTCGATCTGCTTCTTGGCGATGAGCGGGCGCGCGATCGAGGTGCCGAGCAGATAAAGCCCCTCATATTGGGCGTTGGCGCGGAACATCGGGAAGACATAATCGCGCACGAACTCTTCGCGCAGATCTTCGATGAAGATGTTTTCAGGCTTGACGCCCAGAAGCAGCGCCTTCTCGCGCGCGGGCTCGAGCTCCTCGCCCTGGCCGAGATCGGCGGTGAAGGTGATGACTTCCGCGCCATAGGTCGTCTGCAGCCATTTCAAAATGATCGAGGTGTCGAGCCCTCCGGAATAGGCGAGGACGACGCGTTTGATTTCTTTTTTCTGGCGGGTCATTTTGGCTCTGGCTCGACGGGGGCGATTGCGCGCGGACTATAGGCGCCGCGCGCCCGAGCGCAAGGCGGCGCGACGCGGCCCACGCGCGCGCAGGAGAAACGACGTGAAGCGAACATTGGCCCTGACGGGCGTGCTTTCTTTTCTGGGGCTATCGGGTCTCTGCGCGCAAACCGACCAGCGCGTCTGGACGCTCGGCGGACTGGAGGAGAAAAACGCCGACAGCATCTATCTTGGCTATGGGGTGCCGGAGAGCGACGACAGCCTTGGGAGCTTCACCTGCACGCCAGGGGGCGGCGTGGTCAAAATCTGGATCGCCGAAATCAGCGCCAAGCTTAAAGCGGGAGGCAAGACGACGGCGATCCTTTCCGTCGGCGAAAAGGCGGCGAAGGTCGCCGGCAAGCTCGTGCCCAATGAAGAAGCCGGCGTGCCGAGCTTCGAAGGGAGCCTGCCGGCGAAAGACCCGATCTTCGCGGCGATGGCCGGCGGGGAAACGCTCGACATCGCCGTTGGCGGAACAAAGCGATCGGCGCCCCTCGCCAACGCTGCGGAGAAATTCAAGAAATTCGCCGCAGCCTGCGCCAAGCGCTAAAGCCTCGTTTTTTACGCCGGAGCCCCCTAAATTGGCGCAATGAGCAGCCGTTCGACGAAAAACCCAACACGGTCCAAGGTCGCCGGCCTGACCCCCGCGCGCCGCCGGGCGCTCGACATTCTCACGCAAGCGAACCGGCCCGTCGGCGCTTATGAGATGATCGACCTCATGGCCGATGAAGAGGGCAAGCGCCCCGCGCCCGTGTCCGTCTATCGCGCGCTCGGCTATCTCATGGACAACGGCCTCGCGCATCGGCTTGCGTCAAAAAACGCCTATATCGTCTGCGGCCACGCGCATGAGGCCGAGGAGCCGGTGGTTTTCATCATTTGCGAGCAATGCGGCGAGGTTAAAGAGGCGACGTCGCCAGGATTTGCCCGCGAACTCGCGGCGCTTGTAGGCGCGGCGCATTTCAGCGCCCGCACGCGCGTCGTCGAAATTGCCGGGCGCTGCGCCCGATGCGAAGGCAAATAGGGATGGCCGGCGCCGCGCGCTGGCTCGCGCCGCTCTTCTTTTTTCTTGTCGCGTCGCTGGCCTTTGCGGCGGTGAACTATCCGCCGCTCACTGGTCGGGTGGTTGACCAGGCCGACGTCATTCCGCCGTCCACGAAAAGCGCGATCGAGAGCAAGCTCAGGGATCTCGAGGATAAATCCGGCATCCAGCTCGTCGTCGCCTCGGTCAATTCGCTGGACGGCCTGGACGTCGAAACCTACGCCAATGGCCTGTTTCGCACGTGGAAGCTCGGCGAAACAAAAAAGAACAATGGCGTGCTGTTTCTGGTCGCGCCGAACGAGCGCAAAATGCGCATCGAAGTCGGCTACGGCCTGGAGGGAACGCTCACCGACGCGCTGTCGAAGATCATTTTGACCAGCGCGGTGGCGCCGCGATTCAAAGCGCGGGACTATGGCGCGGGGATCGAACGCGGCGTCGAGGGGATCATCGAGGTGCTCTCCGGCGATTCCACCGAATGGACGAAACGCGCGCGGGGGCCGCAGTCCACGACCTTCGATGAGCTTTCCCCGCTCATTTTTTTCGCGCTGTTTCTGTTCATCGTGGTCTGGATGGCGCGTAGCGCGCGCGGCCGGCAACACTACCAGCGGAGTTACAGGCGCGGCGGACCGCCGATCATCGTGCTGCCCCCGAGCGGCGGCTTCTGGGGCGGCGATTCCTGGGGCGGCGGAGGCGGCGGCTCGAGCGATGGCGGCGGATTCTCCGGCGGCGGCGGCTCGTCCGGCGGCGGCGGCGCTTCGGGGGACTGGTGATGCAGCTCACGGCGGACGACTTCGAGCGCATCGCGGAGGCTATTCGTCGGGCCGAAGAAAAAACCTCCGGCGAGATCGTCTGCGTGCTGGCGCGTCGCTCATCGGATTACGCCTTCGTGCCGCCGCTCTGGGGCGCGTTCGTGGCGCTTGCGTCGCCTTGGCCCATGCTCCTGTTCACCGAAATTTCGCCTCGTGAGATTTTTGCAGCGCAGATCGCCATCTTTATCGTTGCGACGCTCGTCGTTTCATGGGGACCGGCGCGCTTTTTGTTGACGCCGCGCGTCGTCAAGCGCGCCCGCGCCGCGCGCGAAGCCATCGAACAATTCTTCTCGCGCGGCGTCGCGTCCACCAAGGGACGCACTGGCGTGCTCATATTCGTCTCTTTCGCCGAGCGCTATGCGCGCATCGTCGCCGACGAGGCCATCGCCGCAAAGATCAGTGATAACGAATGGCAGGGCGCGCTGGATCTGCTGCTGGCAGACCTGAAACGTGAACGGCTGGCGGACGGCTTTGTCGCGGCGATAGAGGAATGCGCGCGCCTCTTGGCGCGGCATGCGCCGCCCGGCGCGAGCGGCGACGAACTGCCCGACAAAATCTATGTGGTGTAGCGGGCCGCGCCCAATGCGCCGCCCGCGCTCAGGAGGCCTCTCGTTCGCGCGCGACTTCCCGCCAGCCGATGTCGCGACGGCAAAACCCGCCCGGCCAATCGATGAGGTCGACCGCCGCGTAAGCGCGCGCCTGGGCCTCGGCGACGCTTTCGCCTAACGCCGTGACATTCAGCACGCGACCCCCGGCGGCGAGCAGGCGTCCGCCTTCCTCGCGCGTGCCGGCGTGGGTGATGGCGACGCCCTCGACGGCTTCGGCGCTTTCCAAATTGCGAATTTCCGATCCGGTCATCGGCGTTCCCGGATAGTTTTTCGCCGCCAGCACCACCGTCAGCGCCGCAAGCGGCGAAAACCGCAGTCGCTGCAGAGGCAATGCGCCCCGCGCGGCGGCAAGCATCAGCTCGAGAAAATCGCCATCGAGACGGGGCAGAATGACTTGCGCCTCCGGATCGCCGAAACGGCAATTGTATTCGATGAGCTTTGGCCCCTCTTGTGTCAGCATGAGTCCGGCGTAGAGCACGCCCTTGAAGGGCGCGCCCTTGTCGCGCATCGCGCGCATCGTGGGCTCGATGATCTCGGCCATCACACGCGCTTCTATTTCTGGCGTCACGACGGAAGCCGGCGAATAGGCGCCCATGCCGCCCGTGTTCGGCCCCGTGTCGCCGTCGCCGACCCGCTTATGATCCTGGGCTGCCGCGAACGGCAGCGCGCGAACGCCGTCGCAGATCGCAAAGAACGACGCCTCTTCGCCTACGAGACATTCCTCGATGACCACCTCCGCGCCCGAGAGGCCGAAAGCGCCCGCGAACATCGCCTGCACGGCGCGTTCCGCTTCCTCGAGCGTTTGGGCGACGACGACGCCTTTCCCGGCGGCGAGCCCGTCCGCCTTCACGACGATCGGCGCGCCCTGCTCACGCAGATAGCGTAGCGCCGGCTCAAGCGCGGCAAATCGCGCATAGCTCGCGGTCGGAATCCCGTAGTCGCGACACAAGTCCTTGGTGAAACCCTTGGACCCTTCGAGCTGAGCCGCCGCCTGCGTGGGCCCGAAGGCGAGGATCCCGCGCTTCTCCAGTTCGTCGACGAGACCGCCGATCAGCGGCTGCTCGGGTCCGACAATAACGAGCGCAATTCCCGCATCGCGACAAAAGTCAATCACGGCGGGGTGGTTGGCGACGTCGAGATCGACGTTATCTCCCACGCGAGCCGTCCCCGGATTGCCTGGCGCGATATAGAGCCGCGTCAGCAGCGGGCTTTTCGCTAGCGCATTGGAGATCGCATGCTCGCGACCGCCCGATCCGATCAAAAGAACATTCATTAACGCTCGCCCGGTTGCTTCGTTTCCGCTTCTAGAGCGCGCGGACGCCAAAAGGCAATCCGCTCCTGAAATGCTGTGCTTGCCCATTGCGTAAGCGCCGCTAGCTATCGGTCCGGGGGCTAGCGGCTGGAGTGTCCCACATGTCCATTACCCGAGATATCGCATCGCATGACAATGCGGTCGCTTACGGCGGCCTCATTGACGCCATTGGCGGCGTCGCCACCATCGTCCTCGTGATTTGCGGTTTAGTTGGAATAGCGCCCCCCATGATGGTCGCGATCGCGACGATCGTGTTTGGCGTCGCTTTGTTAATTCAAGGCGGAGCTATGCTGTCGGAATATATGCAGGTCGTGTTTCCCGGCGGCGTTCGAACCGCTTCCGTCGAGCAGATGGGCGGCAATAGTCTCGCGCTCGTCTTCCTCGTCGGCGCCGCCGGTATTGTGCTGGGCGTTCTGTCGCTCCTTGGAATCAGTCCGGCAATCCTGACCCCGGTCGCCGCGATCGGCTATGGCACCGCTCTGTTGCTGAGCAGCAACGCCGTCTGGCGCCTCTATGTGCTGCGACGCGCTTCCGCTCAGATGGAGACCGCGATCGGACAGTCGCAACATGTCGGCGCCGAGATGCTGGCGAGCGAAATGGCGTCGGGTTCAGCGGGCATTCAGGCGCTCGCAGGTCTGGCGGCGATCGTCCTCGGCATTCTGGCGCTTGCCGGCACTCCCGCCGATTTGACCCTGAACCTGGTCGCGCTGCTCGCGCTCGGCTCGACGATCGTGCTCACCGGCAGCACCCTTAGCGCCACGGTTCTGAGCTTTATGCGAACCTGAGCGCAGCGCCTGCGGACGCCCGCGGGACAAATGCCCCCGACCAGCCGTCGGGGGCATTTTTCTGCCTCGCCAAGGTCCCAGACGGCTTCCCTCTCGGAGTGAAAATGCTCTAAAGACAGCGCAATCTCTCTTTGCGAGGCGATATGGCGCGGCAGTTCATCTATCACATGCAGGGCCTGACCAAGACCTATCCGGGCGGCAAGAAGGTCTTGGAGAACATCAATCTCTCCTTTTACCCCGACGCGAAGATCGGCGTTCTGGGCGTCAACGGCTCCGGCAAATCGACGCTGCTGCGCATCATGGCGGGCGCCGACAAGGAATATTCTGGCGAGGGCTTCGTCGCCGAAGGCGCGCGGGTCGGCTATCTGCCGCAGGAGCCGCAGCTCGACCCGGCGCTCGACGTGCGTGGCAATGTCATGCTCGGCGTCGCGGAGAAGAAGGCCGTCCTCGATCGCTACAACGATCTCGCCATGAATTATTCGGACGAGACCGCCGATGAGATGACGAAGCTCCAGGACGAAATCGAGGCCAAAGGCCTCTGGGACTTAGACAGCCAGGTCGACCAGGCGATGGAAGCGCTCGGCTGTCCGCCCGACGACGCTGACGTCACCAAGCTTTCGGGCGGCGAGCGGCGTCGCGTCGCGTTGTGCAAACTGCTGCTCGAACAGCCGGAAATGCTGCTCCTCGACGAACCGACGAACCATCTCGACGCTGAAACCGTCAACTGGCTCGAAGGACATTTGCGCCAGTATCCCGGCGCTATCCTGATCGTCACCCACGATCGCTATTTCTTGGACAATGTCACCGGCTGGATATTGGAGCTCGATCGCGGCCGCGGCATTCCCTACGAGGGCAATTACACCAACTGGCTGAAGCAAAAGCAGAAGCGCCTCTCTCAGGAATCTTCCGAGGACAAGGCGCGTCAGCGCGCGCTCGAAGCCGAGAGCGAGTGGATCGCCGCTTCGCCGAAGGCGCGGCAGGCCAAAAGCAAGGCGCGCATTCAGCGCTATGAGGACCTCGTCGCCAAGCAAAACGACAAGGCGCCGACGACCGCGCAGATCGTCATTCCGGTGGCCGAGCGCCTGGGTGACAATGTCATCGATTTCGACCATCTGTCGAAAGGCTATGGCGACACGCTTCTGATCGACGATCTCTCCTTCAAATTGCCGCCCGGCGGCATCGTCGGGGTCATCGGGCCGAACGGCGCCGGCAAGACGACGCTGTTTCGCATGATCACCGGACAAGAGAAGCCCGACAACGGGACGATCGAGATCGGCGACAGCGTGCAGCTCGGCTATGTCGATCAGTCGCGCGATGCGCTGCACGCCAACAAGTCCGTCTGGGAGGAAATCTCGGACGGCAATGAGGTGATCTATCTCGGCAAGCGCGAGATCAACAGCCGCGCCTATTGCTCGGCCTTCAATTTCAAGGGCGCCGATCAGCAAAAGAAGGTCGGGCAGCTTTCAGGCGGCGAACGCAACCGCGTGCACCTCGCCAAGATGCTGAAGAGCGGCGCCAATGTGCTGCTGCTCGACGAGCCGACCAATGACCTCGACGTCGACACGCTGCGCGCGCTCGAAGAGGCGCTCGTCGATTTCGCCGGCTGCGCCGTCATCATCTCGCATGACCGCTTTTTCCTGGACCGCATCGCGACGCATATTCTCGCCTATGAGGGCGAAAGCCATGTCGAATGGTTCGAGGGCAACTTCGCCGATTACGAGGAAGACAAGAAGCGGCGCCTCGGGATCGACAGCGTCATTCCGCACCGGCTGAAATATAAGAAGTTCGCGCGGTAAGGGCAGCGATATTTTTCGCACCCCTATCGCCATCATTGCGAGCGAAGCAAAGCAATCCAGAGCAACGCCGCGGGCTCTGGATTGCTTCGTCGCTTCGCTCCTCGCAATGACGAGTCGCTCTATTTTGTTTCGTGCGCCCAATTGGCGCGGGTACCCATCGTCACTCCATGCTCAAACAGCTTCAGCTTTTGCGCTTAACCTGACTTATCAAGAAATTTCATTCAAGAATACTTGTTCGGCGCGTTCGAGAAAAGCCTGAACGCTACGGCCAATATCCGGAAACAAGAACGAGAGAGCAGGAAGCCATCGAGTATCAGGAGCGAAGGCCGGATCGTGGTTTCGCAACGCTTCTCTTATTTTGCTTCTTCGCCCTGCCCATGTTCCTTTTGTGTCTTGCTCATTAATCAACCCGTCGCGTTTGAAATGTTGGACAGCGAATCCGAACGTTAGAAGATGCTCCTTGTGCCCGTCGAACATGCGGATAGCTACCTCAATCAATTTTTTAAATTTCCATTTGATGGGAGTGCCAGCTTCAGCGCTTAGAATGCCAATTAGCATGGCACGAAATCCGCTATTAGCATCCGGGTGCCGACAGGGTATCTCAATTCCCCGCATCTCCAAAGTTGAGACCAATGCTTGCCAGCGTATATCATGATCTGAGTCATCGCCTTCGCGGAAAAAGTCGAACGCCTCCCAAAGCGTGAAAAATTCGCAGCGCAGCTCGTCATCCTCTTTCGATTGCCGCATTTTTTCATCCGCCGCGATTGCATCCCGTAGTCGCCTTTCCTCGCCTGCATAGTCGAAGAAAAAAGCTGTCTGCGTTTCGACGTCAAGAGTCAGCTCACTGAACGCGACAATTTGCTCTTCCCATTGATCGACGATCTTTGCTCCGGTCCGAAGTGGCCGACGAAAAAAGCATCGCATATGGAACGCGCGACGTTCCGCTGATACCTGAACGGTTTCATCATCGACAACGAAAATATTCGAGTTGTTTGGAAATAGTATATCCTCTGTCATTAGACGCCGATATTCTGGTTTAAAGCGACCAAGAACCCATATGAGAAGCGCCCCCTCCTCTCGATAAAACGCACGGCGTCCAACAACAACGTTCAAGAACGTGGTAGAGAGTTGCACTTCAAAGGCGATCCGCCCAAAACTGAGCGACTCCGCTTGCACGTCGGGTTGTCGACGAGACTTTGGATTACGCGCTGCTCGCCATACTTTTTCTTGCTCAATTTTGTGAAAGCGTGGGTCAGCCAAGAGGCTTTCTTCGACAAGACTCTTGATACGCTTATGTGCCTCGCTTTCGCGTTGACCAAAATATTTTCGAGCGCGGATTTCGTCTTGTGAAAGCATTCCACGCGTACGGGCGCTGCACGATCCATCTTCTTTGATATGGCGAAAGAAAAATCGTCGTTCGTTGTGCTTGGAAACAATGTATGCCGGTGTGCCACAAACTGCACATACGTATAGGCATTTTTCTGTATTGAGATACTCACGAACCCGACCACGGAGCGTTATGAATTCGTCGTATCTATGATCAGAAATGAACTCCTTCACCTTGTATATTTCGCCGGTTTGTAGATCACGCACCTCGACAATCATCTTAGGATCGTCAACTGAAGACGCCTGAGCCAAAGGATCAATGGAGTTTTTTTCGCTCGTCACAGAACAAGCCCTTGCATTCTCATGATTCGAATAGCTTATCTTTCCCTGGCCCTACCAGCCCGACCTCCGGAAAATAAGTCCGGTACCTTGCCACATCACGCGTCAGAACCGGCGCGCCGAACGCGCTTGCGCGGGCGAAGAAAGGGCGACCCCGCCCTTTTCCATTACCCTAACTCCACCACCCGCACGCCTCTCATCTCCGCCGCTTCCTTAAGCCGTGCGTCGAATGTCGCGAGGCTCGCCTCGAGATTGATCGCCGATGCGAGATGCAGCGCGTCCGGCGTGGCCAACTTGGTGGAAAAATCGCGCACGAGCCGCAAAGCGAGTTCGAAATCGGCGCCGCTCAGCGCATACGACCTGCAGCTCGCGCAAATCAGATCGAAATCATCTAGGGCCGTTCGCGCGCCGTCATTCGTCAGCGCCTTCATTCGAACGCCGCGCGAGACGACGGCGCTGAATTCGAGCGACGCCAAATTGCTGACGACGGCGCCTGTCGATATCACGTCCCAGCGGCGTCTCGCGTTTTCCGAATGCGCGTCATCGATAACGACGGCAAGGATGAACGACGTGTCGAGATAGAGCTTCACGACTCTTCGTCGCGCATCTCACGAAGGAGGTCCACGGCGCTTTTGCCAAGCCAGGGCCGCAGCTTCGCCCGCGCCGCGATTTCGTCGATCAGATGCGCCGAGGACCGCCGCTTCGGCGCGATCTCGAGGGCGCGCAGTTCGGCCACTGGCTTGCCGTCGCGCGTGATCGTGACGACCTGGCCACCCTGAGCCTGGTCGATCAGCCGGGACAATTCTTCCCTTGCGATTGACAATGGATAGCTCGGCATGGCGCGCCTCGTTCAGTTGATCTGCAATATAGGATCGCGCCGCCAAACGGCGCAACTGCCGGCCGCCTCGCCTCTACCCCAACTTCACCACCCGCACGCCCCTCATCGCCGCCGCATCCGCGAGGCGCGTATCGAAAGTCGCCAGTCGATAGCCCCGGTTCGAGGCGAGCGCGAGATGCAGCGCGTCGGGCGCGGCGAGCTTCGTTGCGAAATCTCGAACAAGGCTCTCCGCCAAAATCATGTCCCGCGCTTCAGCCTCGATGGGCTGCGTCATCTCTTGCGCCCAGTCGTCGAAATCAGCGAGCGCTTCGAGCGCCGCCGTGTCGCTCATCGCCTTGACGCGAACCTGTCGCGAAACGACAGCGGCAAATTCTACGCGTGCGAAGTTACTGACAAAAAGCGCGCCGGGGTCGGAGTCGATCCATGCGTCAACCTTGTTCGAACGGGCGTCAACGGCGAAAAGGGATACGAGGACATTGGCGTCCAGGTAAAAGCTCATTCCTCTACGTCCCGCATCCTGCGGATGAGAGTCACCGCGTCCTCGCCGAGCGGTGGACGCGCGTCGCGTCGCTTTCGCAGCCATTCGAGGTCGGCTTTCGTCATTCGTTTGGGCGCTTCGTCGGGTGTGCTCCGACGCAGTTCGACGACGGGTTTTCCGTGACGGGTGATCGTCACCGTCTCGCCCGCCAGCGCCTCGTCGATCAGCCTGGATAATTGTTCTTTCGCCTTGGCGATGGGGTAGGACGACATGGCCGCCTCAAAAATGGTCATTTTTTGAAAAATAGGACATAATCTCCGATGACACAATGCGTTACGGCGCCACCAGTTCGACCTCCGGAAAGTATGTCCGATACCGCCCCAAATCCCGCGTCAAAATCGGCACGCCAAGCACGCTCGCCTGCGCGCCAATGAAGAAATCGGGCAGCGTGCTGCCGCGCGCGCCGCCCCGTCGCCGATAGTCGCGAAAGGCTCGACCAGCGCGATAGCCGGCTGCCCTCGACAAATCCAGAAAGAGCAGATCGAAGCGCGCGATTTCGGCGTCGCAGGCGGACTCGGTGGAAAAGCCGAGCGAAAATTCCGAATAGATGATCGCGTTGATCGCCAGCGGGCCCGCGACATCGCATCCGCCAGGGCGTCGATCGACCACTCCGCCCAGTTCTCGTCGCCGCTCGCAATGTCGATCAAAATATTGGTGTCGACGAGGATCACTCCTCGCCTCGCGTGAGCTTCATGACTTCTTCAGTCGAGAAGCCCTTAAACGGCCTTCGACGCGCCATTGCTGTAAGCGTGCGACGAAAATCGCTTTGCTCTCGTGCGTTGGCTTCGCGCTCCACCAACACGCCGCCTTCCGGCCGCGCGCGCACGCTCACCCTGTCGCCGGGACGGATGCCGGCCGCCTCACGGACAGCCTTTGGCAAGGTGACTTGGCCTTTAACGGTGACTTTTGTGCTCATGGCCACACAGGGTAATACTCGCTCAAGAAGAGTAATACCCACTCAATCGAGCCGTCAATCTGCGGGCGCGCTCAGTGAGGCGTCCGTCCGAACGCCTTTCGCAATTCGTCCTTCGCCTGCTCCAGCACCTGTCGGCGCGCGTCGGGCAAATCCTTGCCGGCCCTGTTGATATAGAAGGTCAGCATCGACATGGCGGAACGGAACGGGTCCGCTTTGCGCCGCTCGCTCGCCTCCGCCGACCGCTTCAAAGAGCGGGCGATCTTCGCGGGGTCGTCCCATGTGAATACCCCCGCATCGAGATCGAGCGCGTCGCTGTGGCTCGTGACTTCGCCCGACCAGTAGTTGGTCGCCGTCTTTGAGCCTTTTGCCGGCTCGCGGCTTTTCGGCTGCTTTTGCGCCATCATCGCCTCATTTCGGGAGCCCTTTTCAGGACTCTTGGCCAGGTAGTCGGCCGCCCACAGAAATCAACGCCTCCGAAGCGTGGCCGCCACGAATTCGCCATCTGCGCGTGGCGCATTTCCCAGCTGGGCCGTGGGCGGCCACGAGGGATTTTTTAGATGAGACTATTCCGCCGGGCCGCCGCCTTTATCGCCATCGGCGTTCTGCCGCTCGCGGGCTGCGCGCCGCAGGAGTCGCCCGTCGCGTCAGCTCCCGCCGCCTATGAAGAGGCCGCCAAGGCGACCGAGCTTACCGGCCAGGACGCGCTGCACGCGCGCATCTCCCATTACGCCCGCGTCTATGACATTCCGGAATCGCTCATTCATCGCTCGATCCGCCGCGAGAGCAATTACAATCCCGCGGCCCGCCACGGGCCCTATTGGGGGCTGATGCAGATCCGCCACGACACGGCGCGGCACATGGGCTATCAGGGCCCGGCGAGCGGCCTTCTCGACGCCGACACCAATCTTGCTTTCGCGGTGCCGTATCTCGCCAACGCCTATAAGGTCAGCGGCGGCGATGAAGGCCGGGCGATCAGGCTCTACGCCGGCGGCTACTACTACGAAGCGAAGCGCAAGCGGATGCTCGACGAACTGGTGACGTCCGCGTCCCACTAAGTCTTAAAAGCCTTATTGGTTTTTCGGGGTGAAGGTGCTGCGCACCCGGCCCCCCTGGGCCGCGCCGCCCTGCACGGTCGCCATGCCGGTCGCCACGTCATAGACGAGCTTATCGCCCTTCACGATGTTCTCGGCCTGGGTGAGCGTGACGTTGCCGATGAGATAAACCTTGTTTTCGGCCTTGTCGTAGCTGCCCCGATCGCCCGTGCCGATCTGGTCCTTTGAAACCAGCGTCACCGGACCTTCGGCGTCGATATGTTTGACGCGGTCATTGCTCGTCGCGGCGGGTTGTCCGCCGCCCTTTCCCTCAAGAAAAATGATGAGGCGCGAGGCCTTGAGCGTCGAGGGCCCATTCGTGACGATGACGCTGCCGGAGTAGATGAGCTTCTGCTCCTTCTCGAAATAATCGAGCTTGCCCGCATCGATGTTGAGCGGATCCTTGGCGGAGGCCCCAGGCAGAATGCCGCCCGAGCGGCCCGCGGCGCTGGCCGGCGTCGCGGCGACGAGCGCAGCTAGGGAGAGAACGAAGAGGTGGCGGCGCATTTAATCCTTGATCGCTGCGCCCGAAATTTGTGAAGGCGCATCGCCCTCACCGTATAGCACCGAATGGACGCCGCCCGCGAAGGACGCGTGACGGTCCTTTTGGGAAAATTCGACAGACTGCGCGGTGACCTCGCCGCCGTCGATCTTCAACAGCACGGGCTTGTCGGACGTCATCACGCTGTCCTTGAAATCCATGACCGCCGACTCGAGCCGCATGTCGAAGTTGTTGTCTTCGTGGATGTTGACGCCGCCGGTCATATCGGCCCGATCGGCTTTCCTGTTGTAGACGCCCTTCGCCGCCGACAGGACGATGGAATTGTCCTTGGAGTTCTCGACCCGCACCTCGAGCTGATCGAGTTCGAAGACGTCAGGCTTCGCCAGATCCTGCGTGCCCACGAGCGCGCGCACTTCGTAGGGACGCCCGTCCTTGCGATAGCCGACAAGCTTGGGGCTCTCGATGACGATGCGCGATCCCTTGAGCGCGACGCGCGCCAGGCTCAGATCGGCGGGCAGAAAGCGCAGCGAACTGATCAGCAGGCCGAGGCCGACGATTCCAACGACGCCGCCAGCCCCCCAAAGGATCCAGCGGCGCAGGTGCGCAACGCGCGTCGTGTGGCGCAGCGCCTCCGGAAAGGCGCTCTGGCGCGGCGCAACAAGGCCGCCCAGGCGATCGCGGGCGCTTGGCGCCGGCAAGACGTCGGTCATGACGTGATCATGAGGCGTGCAGGTGGCGAATTCGAGGCAAGGCCAAAGCCTCGATCGCCAGAGCCTTACTCATGGGCGAAAATATCCGTTTCCGGCCAGCCGGCGAGGTCGAGCCGGGCGCGGGCGGGAAGAAAGTCGAAACAGGCCTGCGCCAGTTCGGCGCGGCCTTCGCGGACCAGCATGGCGTCGAGCCTGTCCTTGAGCTGATGCAGATAAAGGACGTCCGACGCCGCATAGGTCTGCTGCGCGTCGGAAAGGGCCGGGGCGCCCCAGTCCGACGACTGCTGCTGCTTCGAAATCTCGACGCCAAGAAGCTCGCGCACGAGATCTTTAAGGCCGTGCCGGTCCGTATAGGTGCGGGCGAGCTTGGAGGCGATCTTGGTGCAATAGACCGGCGCCGGAACGAAGCCGAAGGTCTTGGCCAATATGCCGATGTCGAAACGGGCGAAGTGGAAGAGCTTCAGAACGGCCGGATCGGCGAGCAGGCGCTCAAGATTGGGCGCGCGCGTCTGGCCGCGCCCGAACTGGACAAGCTCGGCGTTCCCGTCGCCGAAGGAGAGCTGCGCCAGGCACAGACGGTCACGATGCGGATTGAGGCCCAGAGTCTCGGTGTCGATCGCGACAATGGCGCCAGCGCCGATCCCCTCGGGGAGATCGCCCTGGTGGAGGCGGATGGTCATGCGGCTCGAATCTTTCGATGTGGAGCGGACAGTCTATCGCAGAATGCGCAAGGCTTGTCGAAGCGCGGCGCGCGGGTCGCCGGGCGCGCTCGCCTGCGCGGCGAATTGTGCTACCTAATGGCTGGGCTCTGGTCGATAGACCTCCTGATTTAGGGAGCAACCCCATGCGTTACATTCTTGCTTTGATTCTCGCTTGCGCAATTGCTGCGCCGCCCGCCTCCGCGGCGTCCTCGAAATCCACCGGCAAATCCGTTTCGGCCTCAAAATCGGATCAGGCGACAAAAGCCGGCAAGCGCAATCGGCAGAACGCCGATCGCGGCGGCGCCGGCGGCATCCATCCTTTGGTTGGAAGCGGCGACTATTAGAAGTTACGCCGCAGGGCTTCGGCTGGCGTTCGGCGAGCTGCGGTTCGCCTGGAACCGACTCGCCCGATAACCCGCAAACCGCTGCTCTTGTCAGACGCCCGCCAGTTCTTCACTCTATTGCGACGCAAAATCGCGAAGAGAGAACGCCGGTGACCGATCCGACCCATGGCCTCAACGGCTCCGACCGCCGCTTCAACACGCTGGTCATCGAACTGGCGATCCGGCTGTTCGCGATCGGCGCGCTGATCTACTGGACCTTCATCATCGTCCTGCCTTTCGCGGCGATTATTCTGTGGAGCGTCGTGCTCGCCGTGGCGCTTTATCCGATCTTTCGCATTGTGGCCGAAATATTGGGCGGCCGGCCGATCGCCGCCGCCATTTTGATGACGATCGCCGGCCTCGTGCTGATCATCGGGCCCGTCACCTGGATGGCCGTCGGCGCCATCGACCCCATCAAGGCGGTGATGGCGGGCATTGAAACCGGCGATATCGCCGTCCCGCCGCCGCCGCCGTCGATCAAGGACTGGCCGTTCGTCGGCGAGCAGCTCTATTCCTTCTGGCTGCTGGCCTCGACCAATCTGCGCAGCGCCTTCACCCAAGTTTTGCCGCAGCTGAAGCCCGCCGGGGAGTTTTTGCTCGAAATGGCGAAGAGCGCCGGCGCCGGCACGCTCAAATTTCTGGTCTCCGTCCTGCTCATGGGCTTCATTCTCGCCGCCGCGCCGCAAATGCTCGCAGGGGCGCGCGCGCTGTCGCGGCGGATCGATCCTTCGAGCGGCGAGAAATTCGTCGATCTCGCCGGCGCGACGATCAACGCGGTTTCGCGCGGCGTCATGGGCCTGTCGCTCTTGCAGGCCGTCGTTGGCGGCGCCGGCATGTATCTCGCCGACGTGCCGGGTGCGAGCCTGTTGACTCTCGCCATCCTCGTCCTCGGCATTATTCAGATCGGGCCGTTGCTCGTCGTCGCGCCCGTCATCTTCTGGGGGTGGACGACGTTAGCGACCGGGCCGGCGCTGGCGCTGACGGTCTGCATGCTCAGCGTCAATTACGTGGACAATGTGCTGAAGCCGTTCATTTTCGCGCATGGGCTGTCGACGCCGATACCGGTGATTTTCGTGGGCGTGATCGGCGGCGTTCTCGCGCATGGCATCGCCGGCCTGTTTGCCGGACCAGTCGTGCTCGCCGTCGTTTGGGAGCTGACGAAGGCGTGGATCGCCGACGACCTGAAATTGGTCAACGAAACGGCCGCCGAGCCCGACTTCAACGTGGAGACGTCGCCGGCGCTATCGTCCGCGCAAGGCGTTAAGAACCTTTAGGCCGGCGCGGCCGTTGCGCTGCAGGCCGGCGCGCGACTGGTAATCGGCGATCGCCTCTTTTGTCTTCGTGCCGATCACGCCATCGGAGTCGCCGACGTCGTAGCCGCTGCGGGTCAGTAGCGCCTGCAATTCGCGGCGCTCGGCGCGCGAGAGTCCCGGATCGTCGGTCGGCCATGGCGTCTGAATGCCCGGCCGGCCGCGCAGCCTGTCGGACAGGACGCAGATCGCCAGCGCGTATGATTCGGAAGCGTTATAGGCGTAGACCGCATCGAAATTTTTCGTCACCAGGAACGCGGGTCCGTTGCGTCCCGCCGGCAGGAGCAGCCCCGCAGTTCCCTCGCCAAGGCCGGCGCCGTCGAGGCGCGTCACGCCGCGCGACTGCCAGAAGCCCATCGATTGACGGCCCTTGCGTCCGGAAGGTCCGGAATAGGATTCCGGCAGACGCACTTCGAAGCCCCAGGGCATGCCGGCGCGCCAGCCGCTCTTGTGCAGATAATTCGCCGTCGAGCCGAGCGAGTCGGCCGCCGAGCTGGCGATATTGCGCCGCCCGTCTCCGTCGAGATCGACCGCCATGCCGAGAAAGGTCGACGGCATGAATTGCGTGTGGCCGAAGGCGCCGGCCCAGGAGCCGTAGAACTCCTCCGGCGCGATATCGCCGTGGTCGAGGACTTTGAGCGCGGCGATGAATTCCTTGCGCCAATAGTCGTTGCGACGCGGCGCTTCGCATGCGAGCGTCGCGAGGCTCTGCACCACCGGGCGCTTGCCGAAGCTCTTGCCGAAATCGGATTCGACGCCCCACACGGCGACGATGGTCGGAGCGTCCACGCCGTAGCGGCTTTCAGCGGCGTGCAGCGCGCGGGAATGCTGATGCAGCATCACGCGCCCTTCCTCGACGCGCTCCTCGTCGACGAGCCCGGCGACATAGTCCCAGACGGGCGTCGTAAACTCCGGCTGCTTGTCCATGAAGCTGACGGCGTCGTTGGGCGCGAGCCCATTCGTCGCCGACGCGATCGTCTGCTGGCCGACGCCGGCGCTGGCCGCAGCGGCGCGCAGACTGGAGAGGCAGCTCGACCATTCGGCGCGGGCGGGCGCGGCCGTGAGCATGAGCGCGGCAAGCGCCGCCAGAAGATGATGTGCCTTCATGCCACGAATTCTAGCGTAAGGACGCGGCTTTTTCATGAGCCGCATCGGTCGTGAAAAGACCGCGTCACTCGCAGACGCGGCGCGGGCGGGAGCCGATCACTTCGCCATATTCGTCGAAGACGGGACGGCGCTCGACCCAGCACACCGGCGGCGCGACATAAACGGGTCCAGGCGCATAGACGACGGGCGGCGCGGAACTGGCGAGCGCCCCGCCGGTGATGGCGCCAAGCGCAAATCCGCCAATGCCCGCCGCAATGGCCGGGCCGGCTGAATCGGCGCGCGCCGGCGCGATCGGCGCCAGGGCCGCGGCGCCGAGAGCCAAAGCCGCCGAAAGCGTCGCAATAGTTCTACGCATCGTACTCTCCCAAGACGGGCGAGCCACTGTCCGCACGCGCTGCGCCGGCAAGCTCGCTCGATGGGACAATAGGAGCGATCCCGTAGACGAATCGTTAATGGCCCGCCTAGCGAAGCTTCAGAGCTGCGAGACCCGCGGCTTGCCGGAAGGCGACTTCGGCGCCGGCTTGACCGGGGTCTGCTCCCGCGCGCCCTCGCCGCCGCCCGTCCTGAGCGCCGGCGCGTCATTCGCCTCCGACGTCGGGGTTTTGGCGCGGAACGCGGCGGCCAGCGCCTTGGCCGCGGCAAGCTCCTTGGAATCCAGCCGGGCGCCGATTTCGTCGCGCTTCTTGGCTGCGTCCTCATCGCCCTGGTCCGCGGCGGCGGAGAACCACACGTAGGATTTCTGCAGATCGCGGCTGATGCCGAGGCCGCGGGCGTAGAGGATGCCGAGATTGAACTGGCTGTCACGGACGCCATATTCCGCCGCCTGACGGAACCAGTCAGCCGCGGCGGCGTAATCCGGCTTGCCGTCGCCGCCCTCGGCGAGCAGCACGGCGACATTATGCATGGCGCGGGCGTTGCCGGACTCGGCCGCGCGCTCGTACCACTGCCTGGCGCGGGCGTAGTCGCGCGGGACGCCGACGCCTCTCTCATACATCGAACCCAGCCGATATTGGGCGAGCGCCAGACCCATTTCACCAGCTTTTTCAAACCAATGCGCGGCCGCCTTGGCGTCGCGCGCGGCGCCGCGGCCCTCGACAAGACGCGCGCCCATCTCGTATTGGGCGGCCGGATTGCCCTCGACGGCGAGGCGCTCGATCCTCGCCAAGGCGTCGCCCGGCGACAGCGGCGGCGCCTCGATCGTTCCGGTGGGGGTTGGATCGATGTTCTGCTGCGCGACGACGGGTCGCGCGACCGACGCCGGTTCTTTGGTCGGGCGTTCGGCGACCGCCGGCGACGAGGCGCCGTTAGAGGCGAGCCGCTTTTCCGGCGACAATGCCGGCCGAACCGCCTTGGCTGGCGCTTTCGCCTCCTGCTGTCTGAGCGACGGCCCGACCGCCAAGCCGCCCTGCCCCTCCATGCGCGCGATCTGATAGGCGCCGATCAGCAGCATGACCGCGGCAAGGCCTAAGAGCAGCGGACGCTTGCGGTCTTGGATCAGGGCGCTGAAATTGACCACGGCGGCGCCCTGCGGCTTTTCCTGAGCCTGTCCCGCGTGGCGCGCCGCTTCGGCCGACTGAGCGTCGCCCTCAGCAGCAGGCGTTTGCGCGGCGCGGCGCGCGGCGGCGATGAAGTCCGACTGAACCGAGCTACGATGTGCGGCCTGATCGGCCTCCGGTCCTCCCGGCGCCATGAAAGGCTCGCGCCGTTCGGCGACCCCATCGTCGACCGGCAGCAGGAACTCCATCGGATCGACCGGCGCCAAGGCTTCGCTTTCGTCTTGGGCGTCAGCGGCGATCGGCGCACCGACGCGCTCGCGCGTATCATCGCCGCAAAGTTCAACGCCGAGTTCCGCATCGGGTGAGCGCCGCACGACGCCGCGGTTCTCGGTCAATGCGTCATCAAACACGCCCAGACGTTTGACGACGCGCTCGAGCGTTTGATGGACCGCCGTCAGCGTCTCATTCGTGCGCTGGCCGCTCGCATCTTGCGTCTTGAGGATGTCGTTCAATTCGCGCTGCACAGCGAGGCGCACGGCCGCCGGCTGAGCGCCAGCCGCATCGCGGAGAACCTCCGTGGCGGCCCGGCGAACCGCCGCCTCAGCCGCCTGCGTCGTTGCGGACCGCGTGTCCTCCAGACGCACGAAAAAATCGTTGATCTTCGACTCAAAGCCGATGGGCGCGCCGCTTCCCGCGTCGATCCGTTCGAGCCGCTGCGCCAGGGCGCCGATCTGAGTTTCAAGCGATTTGAGCGCGCCGCCATCGGCCGTGGGATCAGCCGTCTGCTTCATGCGGTCGGCGAGCGACCCGACGAGAGCCGCCAACTCGCCCTCGCGCTTCTCGACGCACGCGCCGTCTTCGACCCGCTGCGCGAATGCGGCGTGCATGCGGTCGAGGCGCTCGACGATGTCGTCGAGCCGAGCGTTCTGTTCGCCAAATCTCGGCGCTGAGAAGGGATCGTCGAGCCGGTCGATCTTGAACGAGAGCTGCGCGAGCTGACGCTCGACAGCCTGCAGATCGAGGTCCCGCGCATCGGCGGCGAACGCGGCATCCACTTTTCTGTCGAGTCCGCGCACCAAATTCTCGAGAGCTGCGAGATTTTTGGAATCGCCGGCGCCCGAGGGGCTTTCCAGCCGCGCGGCGATCGTCTGTCGAAGCTCGTCGATGCGCTGGCCGAGATCGGCGAACTGACGTTCGGCGTTCTGTTCGGCAAGCATGGACTCGATGCGCGCGAGCGAGTCCGTCGGCGCGCTGTCCATAACGCGGGACTCGAACCGATCGAACCTGCGGCCGATCTCCTCGAAGGCCGAGGCGTGACTGTCGCCGTCCAGCGCCGTATCGATTTTTTTGGCGAGCGTTGTGATGAGCGCTTCGAGGGGGGCCATATTCGCGACGGCGCCGCGATCGATGCGCTGCGTCAGCGTCTTGCCGAGTTCGTCGATACGCTCGCCGATTTCGTCGAACCGCGCCGCCGCCGATTGTTCGGCGACGACGTCAAGCTTGCGCGCGAGCCGCTCCAGCCGCTTGTTGAAGGTCTCCAGCCCCTTCCCGGTTTCGGCGGCGACGATCGAGCGGATCGCCTTGACCACTTCGCTGAGATCCGCGCCGGACGCGCCACGTGAAAGCGCCAGCGCATCGACTCGCTGCGTAACGTCGATGATGCGCGTTTCGATCCTCTCAAGCGGCAGCGGACGCGCCATGAGGGCCGTCAGCTGTTCCTTGATCTCATGCGTTTCGCGCGCGAGATCGCGCACAGCGGAAGCGTTCGCAACGTCTCCGTTCTGCAGCTTCTCCAGCCTGAAGCCGATCGTTTCGACGTCGGCGCGCAGGTTACGCACGATGGGAGTCGGATCGAGATCTTCGATCACGGCGCGCAATTCGCCGATCATTCTTTCGGCGGGCGCGAGCGTCTCGTCTGGAACCCCGCGGCCGCGTTGCGACTCGATGCCCTGGCGGAGATCGCCCATCGCCGTTTCGATGGCGGCGACCGATGCGCGCGGCGCGAGTTCGCCGATCGCTTGCGCCACATCCTGGAGTTCGCGACGGACGTTTTCGATTTGTCGCATCATCACGAGCTGCTGGTCGCCGCGCTCGGCGGCGTCCTCGCGAAAGCTGTCCAGACCCTGCGTGACGGAATCGATCGAGCGCTGCAGCGCCTCAAAGCGCGATCCACCGGAGGGGCCCGATGTCATGCCGGGCTTCGCTACGCCCCCGCGCGCCGCATTTTCGTCCAGGCGTCCTGCAATTTCGGCGAGATGCTGATCGAGGCCGCGCAGCGTCTTCTCGACGTCGGCGCCGCGATGTTCGCCCGACAGCCGCGCCAGCCGCGATTCGAGTTCCGCCAGCGCGTTGCGAATCGGCCGCGCATTCGCGGAAGGCTGCTCGCCGAGCTGGCTCTCGATACGGCTTTTGGAGAGCGCGGCGATCGACCGCCAGATGGAGTCTTCGTCGACGCCACGGTTCTCGTCGCGTGGCTCTCCCGCGTTGGGAAGATTTTCCTCCCGATGTCCGGCCTCGCGCTTATCTTCGGGCGACTCGGAATTCGGACGACCCTGATCAGGAAAATGCGCCTTGGTCATGTGGCTGTCCGGCGGGACCGACCCGTGGAAATTGGGACAAAAACGCGGTGGAACGCGCGAATCGCGCGCTACTGTCGGCGCGGGCCGCCGACCGCCGTGACTTTCCGTCGATCGCAGTAAAGAAGCCGTTAAGAAACGGCCCTAAAAGAGCCGTCGCGTTCACTATTGTCACACAGCGGCTCGCTTGCGCCCGCGCCGGCGCCTCTCTACCTATGACGCAGCCCGAGAGAATCGCGGCGTGACGGCTCGGCCCCAAGCGCCGGCTTGCAAGGAGGCGTTGATGCCGAGCTACAAGGCGCCTGTAGACGACACCCTCTTCCTGCTAAATGATGTCTTGAATTTTCAACGTTTCGGCAATCTGCCAGGCTTCGCGGACGTGACGCCGGACGTCCTGTCGCAAATCCTCCTGGAGGGGGGAAAGATCTGCGAGGAAGCGCTCGCGCCGCTCAACCAGATTGGCGACGAAAAGGGCTGCAAGCGCCACGACGACGCCTCCGTCTCCACCCCGCCAGGCTTCAAGGCGGCGCATGACGCTTTCGCTCAAGGCGGCTGGATCAGCCTCGCGGTGCCCGAGGAATATGGCGGACAGGGCCTGCCCTATACGCTGTCGATGGCGATGAACGAGTTCGCCTCCTCGGCGAATATGTCCTTCGCCATGTATCCGGGCCTCACGCAGGGCGCGCTCGCCGCTCTGCTGCGCCATGGCGACGACGCGCAGAAGAAGCTTTATGTGCCGAAGATGGCGGAAGGCCGTTGGTCGGGCACAATGAATCTGACCGAGCCGCAATGCGGCACCGATCTCGGCCTGCTGACGACCAAGGCGTCGCCGCGCGGGGACGGCTCCTATTCGATCACCGGGCAAAAAATCTTCATCTCCGCCGGCGAACACGATCTGACCGAAAACATCGTGCATCTCGTGCTCGCGCGCATCGAGGGCGCGCCCGCCGGCGTAAAGGGAATTTCGCTCTTCGTCGTGCCGAAGTTCCTGGTCGACGGCGACGGCGCGCTTGGTGCGCGCAACGGCGTCAGCTGCGGCTCCATCGAAGAAAAGATGGGCATTCACGGCAACGCCACCTGCGTGATGAATTACGATGGCGCGCAAGGCTTCCTCGTCGGCGAAGCCAATCGCGGACTGAACGCCATGTTCGTGATGATGAACGAGGCGCGGCTCGGCGTGGCCATGCAAGGCCTCGCCCAATCCGAGGTCGCCTACCAGAACGCGGCGCAATACGCCAAGGAGCGTCTGCAAGGCCGCGCGCTCTCCGGTCCGAAAGACCCCGGAAAGCCGGCCGACCCGATCATCGTGCATCCGGACGTGCGGCGGATGCTGCTCGAGATGAAGGCCTTCAACGAAGCGGCGCGCGGCTTCGCGCTGTCGGCCGCGCTCGACAGCGACATCGCGCATCGTTCCGACGACGCCGCCTCGCGCCAGGCGGCGGAAGACCGCCTCGGCCTGCTGACTCCCGTGCTCAAGGGCGTGCTCACCGACGTCGGCTTCGAAAACACCGTCAAGGCCCAGCAGGTGCTCGGCGGACACGGCTATATTCGCGAATGGGGCATGGAGCAGTTCGTGCGCGATGCGCGCATCTGCATGATCTACGAGGGCGCCAATGGCATCCAGGCGCTCGACCTCGTCGGCCGCAAGCTGCCGCGCGACGGCGGCCGGGCGATCATGGCCTATTTCAAGGATACGACGGAGTTCTTGGCGCCGCTCGCCGCCGACGACGCGATGAAGTCCTTTGCCGCGCCGGTGAAGGCGGCGCTAGACGATCTGCAAAAGGCGACGATGTGGTTGATGCAGAACGCCATGGCGAAGCCCGACAACGCCGGCGCCGCTTCTTACGACTACATGCATCTCTTCGGCCGCGTCGCGCTCGGCGTGATGTGGGTGAAGATCGCGCAGGCGGCGATGGCGATAAAGGCGCAAGAGCCTGAGCGGGCCGGACTGATGGATGCGAAGCTGTTGACCGCGCGCTTTTACATGGAGCGCATGCTGCCGGAAACGCGCCTGCGCCTGACGCGCATTTCAACCGGCGCCGACACGATGATGTCGCTCCCCGAGGAGATGTTTTAAGGGCGTCCTCCTTCTCCCGCTCGCGGGAGAGGGACGCGCTGGAAAGATTCGAGAAGAGGAACTCTTCATGGCCGACGCTTTTATCTATGACGCCGTTCGCACGCCGCGCGGCCGCGGCAAGCCGGACGGCTCGCTGCATGAGGTCTCTTCGCTCGGCCTCGCCGTCACGGCGCTGCAGGCGGTCAGGAAACGCAACAAGCTCGAAGGTCCCGAAATCGACGACGTCATCCTCGGCTGCGTCGATCCGGTTGGGGAAGCCGGCGGCGACATCGCCCGCGCCGCGGCGATTTCATCGGGCTACTCCTACAAAGTGCCCGGCGTGCAGATCAACCGCTTCTGCGCCTCCGGATTGGACTCGGTGAATTTCGCCGCCGGCGAAATCATGTCCGGCCAGCATGATCTTGCGATCGGCGGCGGCGTCGAGAGCATGAGCCGTGTCGGCATCGGCGCGTCGGGCGGCGCCTGGCCGGTCGATCCGACGATCGCCATTCCCTCCTATTTCATGCCGCAGGGCGTGTCGGCGGATCTCATCGCGACAAAATACGGCTTCTCGCGCGACGAAGTCGACGCCTACGCGGTTGAATCGCAAAAGCGCGCGGCGAAGGCCTGGGAAGAAGGCCGCTTCAAACATTCGATCGTGCCGGTGAAGGACGTCAACGGCATCACCCTGCTCGACCGCGACGAACATATGCGGCCGGGAACCGATATGCAGTCGCTCGCGGCGCTAAAGCCGTCCTTCGCCTTTTACGCGGAACAGGGCGGCTTCGACGCGGTGGCGATTCAGGCGCATCCCGAAGTCGAGAAATTGAATTACGTCCATCATGCCGGCAATTCTTCAGGCATCGTCGACGGCGCGGCGGCGGTGCTCGTCGGCTCGAAAGAAGCGGGCGAGAAGCTCGGCATGAAACCTCGCGCGAAGATTCGCGCCTACGCCAATATCGGCTCAGACCCGGCGCTGATGCTGACCGGCCCTGTCGATGTGACGAAAAAAGTGCTGCATCGCGCCGGCATGACCGTCGACGACATCGACCTCTTTGAGGTGAACGAAGCCTTCGCCGCTGTCGTGCTGCGCTATCTGGAAGCCTTCGACCTCGACCCGGCGAAGGTCAACGTCAATGGCGGCGCCATCGCCATGGGCCATCCGCTCGGCGCGACGGGCGCCATGCTGATGGGCATCGCGATCGACGAATTGGAGCGCACGGGAAAATCCACCGCGCTCGTGACGCTCTGCATCGGCGCCGGCATGGGCACGGCGACGATCGTGGAGCGGGTGTGAAGATGCACGTTTCCTCGCCCTTCGAGACGCGAGCTTCGCTCGCTCCTCAGGGTAAGGAAACATTTTGAACCTCATCCTGAGGAGCCCGCGCAGCGGGCGTCTCAAAGGACGAGGTTCAAAACAGCTGAAAGCTTATCGGAGGCGAAATAATGAACCTCGTCAATTTCCGCTTCGAGACCGGCGCCGACGGCGTCGCGCTGGCGACCTGGGACATGCCCGAGCGCTCGATGAACGTCATCACGCCGGAGGTGATGGACGAGCTGGAGCAGCTCATCGACACGGTGGTCGCCGCGCCCGACGTCAAGGGCTGCGTCATCGCGTCGGGCAAGACCGCCTTTTCCGGCGGCGCCGATCTTTCCATGCTGCAGCATGGCGCCGCGCAATACGCCAAGGCGCTCAAGGAGCAAGGCGAAGACGCGGCGAACAAGCAATTCTTCGACTTCTCGCGCCGACTTTCGCTGCTCTACCGCAAGCTGGAAACCTGCGGCAAACCTTTCGCCGTCGCCATTCACGGCGTCTGCCTTGGCGGCGCGTTCGAACTTGCGCTCGCCTGCCACTACCGCGTCATGGCCGACGACGAGAAGACAAAGGTCGGGCTGCCGGAAATCAAGGTCGGGCTCTTTCCGGGCGCCGGCGGCACGCAGCGCGTGTCACGCATCATGCAGACGGGCGACGCGCTGCAATTCCTGTTCAGGGGCGATCAGATCAAGCCGAGAGCCGCGCTCGGCGCCAAGCTCGTGCATGAAATCGCGCCGAAAGCCGAGATCATCAATCGCGCCCGCGCCTTCATCATCAACGGCGGCAAGGCGCAGGCGCCGTGGGACGCGAAGGAGTTCAAGACTCCGTCCGGCAGAGTGTTCTCGCCCACGGGCATGATGATCTGGCCCGCCGCCAACGCCATCTATCGCCGCGAGACCTACGACAATTACCCCGCCGCCAAGGCCATTCTGCACGCCGTCTATGAAGGGCTGCAATTGCCGATGGACCAGGCGCTGACCGTCGAGTCGCGCTGGTTCGCGCATATTCTGCGCTCGAAGGAGGCGGCGGCGATGATCCGCTCGCTGTTTCTCTCGAAGAACGAATTGGACAAGGGCGCGCATCGGCCCAAGGACGTTGACCCAACGAATCTCAAGAAGATCGGCATTATCGGCGCGGGCTTCATGGGCGCGGGCGTCGGCTATATCAGCGCGCTGAACGGCCTTGAAGTCGTTCTCGTCGACCGCGATCAGGAGAGCGCCGACAAGGGCGTCGCCACGATCGACAAGCTCATTTCGAGCTCCGTCAGCAAGGGCCGCGCCACCGCCGCCGACAAGGACGCGCTGATGACGCGCGTCGTCGCCACCTCCGATTATGCGGCGCTCAAAGGGTGCGATCTCGTGCTTGAAGCCGTATTCGAGGACCGCGCGGTCAAGGCGGAAGTCACCAAGCGCGCGCAGGAGGTTGTGGGCGCCGACGTGATCTTCGCCTCGAACACGTCGACGCTGCCGATCACCTCGCTCGCGGAAACCACGCAAAAGCCCGAGAACTTCATCGGCATCCATTTCTTCTCGCCCGTCGAGAAGATGCTGCTCGTCGAAGTGATCCTCGGCAAGAAAACCGGCGACCGCGCGCTGGCGACGGCGCTCGACTTCGTCCGCATCATCAAGAAGACGCCAATCGTCGTCAACGACTCGCGCGGATTCTTCGCCAATCGCTGCGTGCTCAATTATGTTCGCGAAGGGCAGATCATGCTGGTCGACGGCGTGCCGCCGGCGATGATCGAGAATGTCGCCCGCATGGCCGGCATGCCGGTTGGGCCATTGTCGCTCAACGACGAAGTCGCGCTCGATCTGGGATGGAAAATCCTGCAGGCGACGAAGAAGGATCTCGGCGAAGGCTCCGTCGATCCCGCGCAGGAGCGCGTGCTGCGTTTCATGGTCGAGGAAAACAGCCGCTTCGGCCGCAAGAACGGCAAGGGCTTTTACGACTATCACGCCAACGGAACGAAAAGCCTCTGGCCCGGTCTCTCTGCCCTGGCGCAGAATGAGATCGACACCGATACGCTCGACGTCGTGGAAATGAAGCAGCGCTTTCTCGTGACGCAGGCGGTCGAGGCGGCGCGCGCCATGGCGGAGGGCGTCGTCACCGATCCGCGCGAGGCCGACGTCGGCTCCATTCTCGGCTTCGGCTTCGCGCCCTTCACCGGCGGCGTCATCTCCTACATCGACGGCATGGGCGCGAAGGCGTTCGTCGCGCTGTGCGACACGCTCGCCGCGACATACGGCAAGCGTTTCGAGCCGCCGCAACTGCTGCGCGACATGGCGGCGAAGGGCGAAACTTTCTACGGACGGTTCATGCCGCAGAAAATGGCGGCGTGATCTGCGTCTCGCGCGCGTTTTGAAGCGCTTCAGACCGGACATGACATCCGTAATGCCGGCGGGTAAAAGACAGGCTGGGCGTGTAGGTTTGAAACGCGCGCCCGCGCCCGGACCTGGTTGATGCCGATTTTTGTGCTTCCCTTTCCAGTGATCGATCCTGTCGCCGTCAACATCGGGCCCGTGCCGCTGCGGTGGTACGCGCTCGCCTATATCGGCGGGTTCATCTTCGGCTGGCTCGGCTTGCGCGCGCTCGCCGCAAACGACGCGCTCTGGAGGCGCGGCCAACCGCGACCAAGCCGAGAGTCTCTCGATGATCTTCTCGTCTTCGTCGCCTTCGGCGTCGTCATCGGCGGTCGCCTCGGACATGTGCTGATCTACGATCCGGGCTTTTACCTCGCGCACCCATTGGAAATTTTCCAGACATGGAAGGGCGGCATGGCCTTCCACGGCGGCCTCGTCGGCGCGATGTTCGGCATGATCCTTTACGCGCGTCGTAGCGGCGTGCCGCTGCTCACCGTGAGCGACATTTGCGCGGTGGTGGCGCCGATCGGCATTTTCTTCGGCCGCCTCGCCAATTTCATCAAGCCCGAGATGTGGGGGCGCGAAACCGACGTTCCCTGGGCGATGGTCTTTCCCGGCGCGGGCGACCTCCCGCGTCATCCCAGCCAGCTCTATGAGGCCGGCCTCGAGGGCGTCGCGCTCGGCCTCCTGTTGTGGATGGCCGCGCGTCACGGCGCGCTCAAACACCCGGGTCTCGCTACCGGAATTTTCGGCGTCGGCTACGGGCTGGCGCGCATTTTCTGCGAGTTTTTTCGTGAACCCGATCCGGTGCAGGAAGCGCTGCCCAATGGATTGACCATGGGCATGGTCCTTTCGGCGCCGCTTGTTTTAATTGGCGCGGCGGCGATCCTGTTCGCGCTGCGCCCAAGGAGCGCGACGGCATGAGCGCCTTAAAGAGAGAGATCGTCGAGACGATCGCTCATGACGGTCCGATGACGCTCGAGCGATACATGTCGCTCTGTCTGACGCATCCGCGCTACGGCTATTACATGACGCGCGACCCGTTCGGCGCTGGCGGCGATTTCGTCACCGCGCCGGAGATCAGCCAGATGTTCGGCGAATTGCTCGGCGTCTGGGTCACCGAGGCCTGGCGCGCCGCGGGCGCGCCGACGGAGGCAAGGCTTGTCGAACTCGGACCCGGCCGCGGCACGCTGATGTCGGACGTGCTGCGGGTGACGCCGATCGCGCCCAACTTCTTTTCCGCCGTCAGCGTGCATCTCGTCGAAACCAGTCCGGTTCTGCGCGAGACGCAACGCCAGACGCTGGCCAGGGCCGCGAAGCCGGCGCAATGGCATTTAGATTTTGCCGAGACGCCGCCCGGTCCAGCTTTTATCCTCGCCAATGAGTTTTTTGACGCCCTGCCCGTCAGGCACTTCGTCAAGACCGCCGGCGGCTGGCGCGAACAACTTATCGGGCTCGACGCTCAAGGCGAACTCGCCTTCGGACTGTCCGATCAGATCGAGCCGACGCTCAATGTTCCGGCGCGCGAAGGCTCAATCATAGAAGTCAGCGCTGTAAGCCAAAAGCTCATCGGCGACATCGCCACGCGGCTCGTCGCCCAGGGCGGCGCGCTGCTGCTCATTGACTACGGCTATGAGCAGACGTCGCTTGGCGAAAGTCTGCAGGCGGTGTCCCGCCACGCCTATGTCGATCCGCTCGCTGCCCCGGGAGATGCGGATCTGACCGCGCACGTCGATTTCGCGGCTCTGGCGCGCGCCGCGCGCGCGCGCGGCGCCAAGGTGATGGGCCCGGTCACGCAAGCGCAATTTCTGCTGCAGCTTGGCATCGAACGCCGCGCCGAGACCTTGTCGAAAAAGGCGACGCCCGAACAGGCGCAGTCGATCATCGACGCGTTCGAACGTCTCGCCGGCGTCGATGACGCGCGCCATCAGATGGGCGGACTGTTCAAAGTGATGGCGGTGACCCATCCTGACATGCCCGACCTGCCGGGATTTTTCGTGTAACATCTGACGCGATGACCTTCGAAACGCCTGCGCTCACCGCGCAAAATCTCAGCCTGCCCGGCCTGCGCCACGCCTTTTTCACCCGCGACGGCGGCGTTTCCCAAGGCGTCTACGCCTCGCTCAACGGCGGCGTCGGCTCGCGTGACGCGCCGCCGCATGTCGAGGAGAATCGCGCCCGGATGGCGGCGCGTCTCGGAGTCGAGGCCGAGCGCCTGCTGGTGCCGTTCCAGATCCATTCCGCGGAGGCGCGCGCCGTGCGCGAACCGTGGAGCGCCGACGCGCGGCCGCGGTGCGACGGCGTGGTGACGGCGGAAGTCTCGCTCGCGCTCGGCGTCACCGGCGCCGACTGCGGCATGTTGCTTTTCGCCGACGCGAAGGCGGCCGTCATCGGCGCCTGCCACGCCGGCTGGAAGGGCGCGCTCGGCGGCGTCATCGAAGCGACCGTCAGAGAGATGGAGGCGCATGGCGCGCGCCGCGCCGACATCCATGTCGCGCTCGGCCCGGCGATCGGGGCGACGAGCTATGAAGTCGGGCCGGAATTCATCGACCAGTTTCGCGAAGCAGACGTGTCCTTTTCGCGCTTCTTTACGCCCACGGCGCGTGAAGGCCATGCGACCTTCGATCTGCCGGGCTTCATCGCCTCACGCGTCGAGGCGCTTGACGTCGCCTCTTTCGAAGACCTCGGCGTCGACACTTATGCCGATGAAGCCCGCTGTTTCAGCTACCGCCGCAGCGTCCATCGCCGCGAGCCCGACTATGGGCGGCTGGTCTCGGCGATCGCGCTGATCTGATGCGAATTCCGCCTGATCCGTTCGCTTGGGTCTTGTCATTCCCGGCAGGCCGAAGGCCTGACCGGGAATCCAGAGCCAATCCAGGAATGCTGGTCTTGCTCTGGATTCCCGATCGCTCGCTTCGCGAGCGTCGGGAATGACATCCGAGCCATTCGAACGGATGTCGTATGATGCGTGAATCGAGCGGTTCGCGCCTGACCGGGAACCCAGAGAGACGGAACACATCCTGGAATTGCTCGGGTTTTCCGATCGCGCATAAAGTGCGCGTCGGGAAGACATCCAAGATTCACCCTGACGACAGGACTACTTCGTCGCGTAGCTGAAGATCATCGAGTGCGGCAGGCCGCGCGGCGGCGCCGGGAACGGCGCGGCGCGGCGCACGGCCGCGAGAGCGGCGGCGTCGAGATCGGGCGCGCCGCTCGGCTGGTGCACAGCCTGATGGGTGAGATTGCCCAGCTCGTCGATGTAGAAGACAACCGCGCCCCTGCCGATCGCCCCGCTCCCGCGCACGCGCGGCGGAATACGCATGTGCGGCATGATGAGGCCGTAGAGGATCGTCAAATAGGTCGTCTTCGCGTGGCCGCCGCCGACCGGCGAGAACTTGCGCGGCGCGGCGAGCTTGTAGTCGGGTATCGGCGCCAGCGCCGCGAGCTGATCGGCGATGGAGTTCGCCTCGCCCTTCTTCACTGACCCCTTTTCGTTCGGGTCCGGCTTTTCCTGCGGCTTCTTTTCGGGCGCGGCCTGCTCGATGATCTCGGCGTCGCTCTTGTCCTCGAGCGGCGTATCTTTAGTCTCTTCGGGCGCCTTCGCCTTTCCGTCTTCGTCCTCGGCGTCCTTCATGCCCTGAGGCTTGTCGTCCTTGGGCGCGTCCTTCTCCTCCGCGTTCTTCGGCGTCTTGACGTCCTTCTCCTCCGGCGCGTTGACGTCGGACTTGGTCTTGCTCTCGGCCTCCGGGGCGTCGAAAGCCGGCTTTTCCTCTTCCATCGGCGGCGGCGGCGGCGGCTTCTGCTGCTGTTTTTGCTGCTCCGGCGGCTTCTCTGGCTCGGGCGCAGGAGGCTCTTCCTGCTTCGGCGCGGGCGGTTCGGTGATCACCTCGACGGGAGTTTCCTCGACGATCCGCGGCGCTTCGCGGGCGGAGCGCCAGTCTTCCAAGAGCAGGAACGCCAGGACGCAGAGATGCGCCAAAAGGCACAGCAGGAGAAACATGAGGAAGCGCGGGCGCACCAAGAGCGCGCGGCGCCGCCGAAGGGCGTCCACGGCCAAGGTCGCGCTAAAGGCGCGTTGTCCGCTTCTGTCGTTCATAGGGATGGAAAGCCGCTCTCCAGCGCCGCCGCTGCTTGCATAATCGAACTGTGTCGGTGATCGGGGGCGTCACTTTGAAATTATAGCCGCCTTTGGGCAAAAACGCGCCCCCGCAAAAACATGACGCCTTTTGCCGCAGTTATCAACGCGCCGAGACCACATATATAAGGGATATCTAATTTAAGTGGCGCTCGAACGCCGCTCAGGGGGATGCATGAAACGCTTTAGGCCCTTGTCGCGCCGGGGATTTCTCATCGGCGCGGGCGCAGCGGCGACGATCGGCGCTCCGGCCTTGGGCCAGGGTCATGCGATGCGCCGGATTGCGCCGAACCGAGCGTCCGACGCTTTCACGCCGGACGTTGAACTCGAATTAATCTGCAAGCGTGACGAAACGTCGATCTTGACGGGCAGGGCCACGCGGGTGTGGCGCTACGCCGGCAATCTGATCAAAGGTCCGCCGGATGCGCTGACGGCGCTGCCTGACGCTTACCTCGGCCCCCTCCTGCGTTTCAAAAAGGGACAAAAGGTTCGCATCCGGCTTCGCAACGAATTGCCGGAGGAAACCATCACACATTGGCACGGCCTGCATGTGCCGATGCTCATGGACGGCCATCCGGCGGCGGCGATCGATCCGGGCGAAACTTACGTTTACGAATTCGAGATCCGCAATCGCGCCGGGATGTATTTCTATCATCCGCACACGCACGAGAAGACCGCGACGCAAGTCTATCGCGGCCTGGCGGGCGCCATCATCGTTGAGGACGAGGAAGAGCGCGCGCTCGGACTGCCGTCCGGCGAATTCGAAATTCCGCTCGTCATTCAGGATCGCTCCTTCGACGACGACAATCAGCTCGCCTACGGCGGCGACATGCATACGAGCATGTTCGGATTTTATGGCGACCGCGCGCTCGTCAATGGACGACGCAATTTGACGCTCGACGTCGCGAGCCGCGCCTATCGTCTGCGGATCCTCAACGGCTCGAATGCGCGCATCTATAAGCTGTGCTGGGACGACCGGACTCCGCTGACCGTGATCGGCGTCGACGGCGGCCTATTGGAGAAGGCGGAGACGCGGCCCTATGTGATGCTCGCGCCCGCCGAGCGCGTCGATCTCATCGTCGATTTCAGCGGCCGTCCGCAAGGCGCGAAGCTGACGATGCTAAGCGGAGAATTCTACGGTCTGATTCCGCCGATGGCGCAGCGCATGATGGGAAGCGATCTCGCGATGGGCGAGGCATTCCCCTTGTTTACGGCCAGGGTGACGAAAGCTTCAACCGACTCGTGGAAACTACCTGAAAAGCTCTCGACGATACGGCGCTTCCGCAAGGAAGAGATCGCCAATTTGGACGATCCCATTCCGATCGCCATCACCATGGCGCGCATGGCGATGTTTCTCAACGGTCGCCCCTATGGCCACGACGACATCCAGCCGCGCGAACGCATTCCCGTCGACACGACGCAGCTCATCGAAATTTTCCACGAGCACGGCGGCATGGGCGGCATGGGCATGATGGGCGGCGGCATGATGCGCGGCCGCATGGGCGGCATGGGCATGGGCATGGGCGGCATGGGGGGCATGGGCGGCATGGGCATGATGGGAATGATGTCGATGGCGCATCCTATCCATCTGCACGGGCAGCAATTCGAGGTTATCGAGCGCCGCTTCGAGGGCGACGAGGACGCCTACGCCTCGATCCGTGACGGCCTCATCGACAGCGGCCTAAAGGACACTGTGCTCGTCACGCCGGGCGAGCGCCTGCGGATCATTAAGCCGTTCGGCGATTTCAAGGGGCGATTCATGTATCACTGCCACAACCTCGAACATGAGGACGGAGGCATGATGCGCGAGTTCTCGGTGGAGTAGAGCGGCTCAAGACGCGCGGCATCCTTGAAGCGCAACAGATCTGAAAAGCAATTCGTCTAAATGCGCTCCCGGTCGGGCCTTCGGCTCGCCGGGAGCGCTTTGCGTTGGCTAATGCTGCATGCCGCCCATGCCGCCCATGCCGCCGCCGGAATGCGACATGCCGCCCATCATGCCGCCGCCCATCATGTCGCCCATGGACATGCCGACCTTCATGATGCCGCTCAGCGTCTCATTTGCGGTCTTCTTCTGCTCATCGCTCAAACCGGTGAAGAGCGATTCGATCGCAGCCTTCTGTGCGCGCACGACCTCGAGATGGTCGACCATATGGTTCTCCATCATCGTGAGCTTGTTCAACACTTCCGGCTTGGAATGGTCCATGCGCATGTCGGCGGCGTCGCATTTTTGCTTCGCCTTTTGCGCGGCGGCGCGCCACGCCTCGTCGAAAGCGCTCCAGGCGCCGGTTTGCGTCGCCGTGAGTTTCAACTCGGCCTTGAGATAGGCGAGCCGCCCTTCGACATGTTCGGCGAAGCCGCAGACCATTTTGTTCATCATCCCGCCGCCGGAATGCGACATCCCGCTGCCGCTCATGCCGGCGCCGTCCTTGCCGCCGTCCTTGCCGCCGCCGTGGCTCATGCCAGACATGCCGCCCATCATCCCGCCCATGCCGCCCATGCCGCCGCCCATGCCGCCGTCCTTGCCGCCGCCATGGTCCATGCCCGACATGCCGCCGTGATGGCCCGCATGACCTTCGTCGGCCTTGCCCGCTTCGCTCTTCTCTTCGGCCTTGCCGGATTCAGCGCCGCCGGATTGCGCCTTGCCGGGGTCCGCCCATTGCGCTGGGGCGCCGCCGCGGTCCATCTTGCCGTGGTCCATCTTGCCATGGTCCATCTTGCCATGGTCCATGCCGCCATGTTCGGCGCCGCCCTGCTGCGCCTGCGCCACCGAGACTCCAGCTGCGAGAAGCAAAGCGGCGGCGCTCGCCGCAAGCAATTTTCCCCGCGAGGCTTGTTTTCGCGTCGTCATGGCGCCCTCCCTTGAAATGTTTGTCGCGATCGCTCCTGTCGTCGCTGGCGCGACGAATCATGGGTGGAGTTTCACGCATGTTGAGCGCCTAACCGAGCATCAGGCGCCGTTGAACGTCTGCAACTTTGTCACAGATCAAGCCGTGAAGCGATGGGCGAATCGTCACGCAGGCGCATGAATTTTCACAAGCGAACTTTGCTTTTTTCGAACAAATCCCGCGACGCAAAAACTGGTAGCGTAAGCCCGTCGCCCGTGTTGCAGACGGCCATGGCGGTTGCGCAACGTGCGCGAGGTTTGACGTCGCAAATCTACAACAATCGTCGCGCCAACTTGCTTTTCTTCGCACAAGCGAAATGCCGCCGCTGGGTTGCGGCGCAAAAACTCACGCGGCCTTCTTCTCCGCGATCTCGACGAGCGCGCGCAGAATTCGGCGCGTGCCGGCGAGGCGCTGTTTCGTGTTCTCGAATTCGCGGATGAACACCACGCGCATGTCGGGGCGCACCTTGGCGCTTTTCCCGTGCTCCGCGACATAACGCACGAGCCCGGCCGGATTAGCGAATTTGTCTTCGCGGAACGCCACGATGACGCCCTTCGGGCCGGCGTCGATCTTTTCGACGTGGGCGCGCCGGCAGAGCGCCTTGATCGCGACGATCTCGAGCAACTGTTCCACTTCCGGCGGGATCGGGCCGAAACGGTCGATCATCTCGGCGGCGAACGCTTCGATGTCTTGATCCGTTTCGAGCGTCGACAGACGACGATAGAGCTGCAGGCGCAATGTGAGGTCGGCGACGTAATCTTCCGGTATCGTCACCGGCGCGCCGATCGCGATCGTCGGCGACCAGGCCTCCTCCTGCGGCTCCTCGATTCCAGCTTTCAACAGCGTGATCGCGTCGGCGAGCATCTGCTGATAAAGCTCGTAGCCGACCTCCCTGATATGTCCCGACTGCTCGTCGCCAAGCAGATTGCCGGCCCCGCGAATGTCGAGATCGTGACTCGCGAGCTGGAAGCCCGCGCCCAGCGTATCGAGCGACTGCAGCACGTCCAGACGCTTTTGCGCCTGCGGCGTGATCGTGCGGGTTGCAGGCGTCGTGAACAGCGCATACGCGCGCAATTTGGCGCGCCCGACGCGGCCCCGCAGCTGATAGAGCTGCGCCAGGCCGAACATATCGGCGCGCCAGACGATCAGCGTATTGGCGCGTGGGATGTCCAGGCCCGACTCGACGATCGTCGTCGACAGCAGGATGTCGAATTTGCCGTCGCAGAACGCCGACATCTTGTCTTCGAGTTCGCTCGCGCTCATCTGCCCATGCGCCAGGACGAATTTCGACTCAGGCACGTTTTCGCGCAAAAACGCCGCGGCCTCCTCGAGGTCCTCGATGCGCGGACAGACGAAGAAAGCCTGGCCGCCGCGATAGCGCTCGCGCAGCAGCGCTTCGCGCACGATGAGCGAATCGAACGGCGAGACGAAGCTGCGCACCGCCAGCCGGTCGACCGGCGGCGTGGCGATGATCGAAAGCTCGCGCACGCCTGTCATCGCGAGCTGCAGCGTGCGCGGGATCGGCGTCGCCGAGAGCGTCAGAACATGCACCTCGGCGCGCAATTCTTTCAGCCGCTCCTTATGGCCGACGCCGAAATGCTGCTCCTCGTCGATGATGACGAGTCCAAGATCCTTGAAGCTCACCGTCTTGCCGAGCACGGCATGCGTGCCGATTAAAATCTCGATGCGGCCCTCGGCGAGGTCCTTCTTCGTCTCGCGCGCTTCCGCGGCGCCCACCATCCGCGACAATCGTCCGATGCGCACCGGCAGGCCCGCAAAGCGCTCGCTGAAGGTCTTGTAGTGCTGGCGCGCAAGCAAGGTGGTCGGCGCGACGACGGCCACCTGACTGCCATTGATGGCGGCGCAGAAGGCGGCGCGCAGCGCGACCTCGGTCTTGCCAAAACCAACGTCGCCGCAAACGAGCCGATCCATCGGCCGGCCGGCGGCGAGATCATCGAGCGTGACATCGATGGCGGCGAGTTGATCCTCGGTTTCGTCGTAAGGAAAGCGTGCGCAGAATTCGTCGTAGAGTCCTTCCGGCGGAACGAGTTTCGGCGCTTCGCGCAGCTGTCGCTGCGCCGCAATCTCGATGAGCCCTTTCGCCATTTCGCGGATGCGCTTCTTCATCCGCGACTTGCGCGACTGCCAGCCGGCGCCGCCAAGGCGATCAAGCTGCGCTTCGGCGTCCTCGCCGCCATAGCGCGTCAAAAGTTCGATGTTTTCGACCGGCAGATAGAGCTTGTCGCCGCCAGCGTAGTGGAGTTCGAGACAATCATGCGGCGCGCCGGCGGCGGAGATCGTTTCGAGGCCGATGAAACGGCCGATGCCGTGATCGACATGCACGACGAGATCGCCGGCGGCGAGCGCGGCGACTTCGCCGAGAAGATTTTCGTTGGGCTTGCGTTTGCGGCGGCGGCGAACGAAGCGATCGCCGAGAATGTCCTGCTCGCCCAGAACCGCGTAGGCGTCCGTCTCGAAGCCGTGCTCGATCCCGAGAACAGCTACGGAGACAGCCTTCGACAACGCCTGTGGAAGCGACGCGACGCGCGGCAAGTCGGGCAAGCCATGTTCCGCCAGCACATGGCCGAGCCGCTCGCAGGAGCCCTCGGACCAGCCAGTCACGATGACCGTTTTGCCCGCGTCGCGCAGCGCCTCGACATGGTCCGCGGCCGCTTGGAAGACATTGACGTCGGGCGTGTTGCGCTCGGGCGCAAAGTCGCGGCCGGGCCGCGCGCCGCAATCAATGACTTTCTCGCCCTCATGCGCCGCGAAGGGAGAGAATTGCGCCGCCGCGCGGCCCTCTATCGCGCCGCGCCATTCGTCGAGCGACAGATAGAGCGCGCGCGGTTCGAGCGGCTTGTAGTTTGAGGCGGCGGGATCGAGATCATGCGCATGTTTGCGCGCGTCGTAATAATCCTCGATCTGCTTGACGCGCTCTGCCGCGGCGTCCTCGACAAGCGGATCGAGCACGACAGGGGCATCGCCCAGATAGTCGAAAAGCGTATCCATCCGCTCGTAGAAGAGCGGCAGCCAATGCTCCATGCCGTGGAAGCGCCGGCCTTCGCTGACCGCCTCATAAAGCGCGTCGCCGCGCGTCTGCCCGCCAAAGCGCGCGGCGTAGGACTGCCGGAAGCGGCGCATCGTCTCGCTCGTCAGCCGCAATTCGCTCATCGGCGTCAGGTCGAGCGAACGGAGCTGCCCCGTGGCGCGCTGCGTATCGGGGTCGAACGAGCGGATCGATTCGAGCGTTTCGCCAAAGAAATCGAGACGGATCGGCGCCGGCAGCCCCGGCGGATAAAGATCGACGATGCCGCCACGCTGCGCATATTCGCCGGTCTCGCGCACCGTGCTGGCGCGCAGATAGCCGTTCGATTCGAGCCAAAGCGCCAATTCGTCGAGCTTCACGACATTGCCGGGCGCGGCGGCGAAGCTTTCCGCGGCGACCATCTTTTGCGGCGGAACGCGCTGCAACAGGCAGTCGACGGTGGTCGTGACGACGCGCGGACGTTCGGATGAGGATTTTGCGCGCGTGAGACGCGAAAGCGCCGTCATGCGCCGCGCCACGACGCCCGCGTGCGGCGACACGCGATCGTAGGGCTGGCAGTCCCATCCCGGAATATCGAGGATTTCGACGTCGGGATTGGCGAAACGCAGGGCGGTGCGAAAGGCCGCCGACCGGGCGCCGTCGCGCGCGACATGCACGAAGACCGCGGCTTGTCCCTCCGCCTCGCGCGCGAGCGCGCGCGCCAGATCGGCGCTGACGAAAGCGTCGAAGCCGTCCGGCGCGTGGGCGAAAATCAGTCTTTCGCCTTTGACGAGGCCGGAACGCGCGGCTTGAAGTCCCGCCGCCGCTTTCTTGAGCTTTGTCGCGGCGGCGCTCAATGGATCGGCCCGTCGTGTTGGTGGAAGGCGATGATCTGCCGCAGAAGCGGCGTGTCACGCTCGGCCGGCGGCTGTTCAGCCCCCGAGAGCCACTGGAACACCGCGGCGTCCGGCAAGTCGAGCAGAGTCTCGAGTTCGTCCAGCGCCTGCGCGGGAAGCGTCTCGACGCGGGCGTCGACGAAGCGTCCCATGAGGATGTCCATCTCGCGCAAGCCTCGCCGCCAGGCGCGCACCCGGATGCGCCGCCTGCGCATGTCGTCGTCCAACGTCTGTCTCCTTATATGGCGCGAGGCTTAATGCAGGCGCAAAGGAAAGGCAAAGGAAGGTCAGGGAAGACGCCGAGTAGCGGGGGCGCTCGCACGGCTTGTCCGCCCTGCGGCGCTTCGTCTGAGGCTTCGCGTTCGCGAAGTTCCTTGACCTCAAGATGCGGCTGCGCTATCTGGCGCCTCTCGCGTGCGCGCGCTCGCGGGGGAGTAGCTCAGTTGGTTAGAGCGCCGGCCTGTCACGCCGGAGGTCGCGGGTTCAAGTCCCGTCTCTCTCGCCAAAACTTCCATAGCATAGAGAAACCTCGCACATCGCCGGTTCGGCGCTTTTGCGATCGTTTCAACTCAGCGCGCTTTCTGATCGCTCGCTCACGCAGCGCACGACGTCACGGGCCGCTCGATTTTACACGTTTCCACACCGCGCCCGGTGAACTTTAACCGCAAGCAGCTAACTTCTGATAGCGCGATAGAATCCCTATGATTTTTCCTTGCTCCAGCGCTGAAAGAGCAATCCGCAAGCCGCGGCCTCCGCAGGACAAAGCTCCCCGTCTCAACCTCGCGCCCGGAACAACAGTATTGGTGTCGCGTTAGGCGTGCTCGGGGGGCTCCTCACACGAGGACCTGGAGATTTTGGAATGAAAAACTCACGCAAGCTTCTTACGACAGCGCTCGCCGCAACCATGCTCGTTGGCGCGTTGTCGGTCGCCACTCCGGCCTCGGCGTGGAGCCGCTGGGGTGGAGGCGGCGGATGGGGCCGCCAGGCTTGGGGCGGCGGCGGATGGGGCCGTGGCGGCTTCGGGTGGAACCGGGGCTATTATGGTCGCGGCGGATACGGTCTCGGATTGGGCTTGGGCGCCGCGGGCTTGGCCACCGGCCTGGCGCTCGGGGCGGCGACGAGTTATCCGTACGGCGGCGGCTCCGGCTATTGGGGCTCTTCCTATCCTGGCTATTATGGCGCGGCTACCCCCGGCTACTATGGCGCGGCCGCCCCTGCCTATGGCTACAGCAGCGGCTGCACGTGCTGGTAACGGCTTCCGGCCCTACTTGGTTAAGTTGACGTCTGGATCTTAAAGACAGTGCAGCCGCGCGATGCGCGGTTGCATCCCGGCTCCAGCCGGAGCTGGCAAATTCTCTGCTCCGGCCCCTTACCAAGCCTGAAAGGGCTCGCTGTGGCTTGGCTCCCGGCGCGCGCTATTTCCCGTCTTAAGCGTCGTTGCGGCGCTTAAGAGGGAAACGGACATGCAACGCAAATGGGCCTGGCGGCTGTCCCATTTCATCCAGCAATTATGGGTGCGGGTGACGCTTTATGCGATCGTCGCCTGCGCCACGGCCTTCGCCGCCTATCTGTTACGCGCCTATGTGCCGGAGTGGATCGACCGGGAGCTCGGGGCCGACGCGCTCGAAAGCGTGCTGACCATACTGGCCTCCTCCATGCTGGCGGTGTCGACCTTCTCGCTGGGCATTATGGCGACCGCAATCGCCAGCGCCGCATCGAGCGCGACGCCACGCGCAACTCAGCTTCTGCTTGAAGAGAAGACCTCTCAAAAGGTCATCGCGACCTTTCTCGGCGCCTTCGTCTTCAGCCTTGTCGGAATCGTCACGCTCAATATGGGCATCTACGGCGGCGCCGGACGGCTCCTGCTGTTCTTCGTCACGCTTGTCGTGATCGCGCTGATGTTCTGGAATTTCATTCGCTGGGTTGATCTATTGCGTGAATTCGGCCGCATTTCGGACCTGCTGCCGCGGGTGGAGAAGGCCACCGCCGAAGCGCTGAAGGAACGGCTCGAATCGCCATATCTCGGATGCAAGCCGCTGGCCGCGCCGCCGCCCGAGAACGCGACGCCGATTCGTGCCGTGCGGCCGGGCTATGTCGTGCACATCGACCTCGAGGCCGCGCAGGAAGCGGCGGAAGAGGCAGGCGCGACCTTGTGGATAGAGGTGAACCCTGGCTCCTTTGCGCATCGCACGAAGCCGCTGTGTTACGTCGCCTGTCCTGATATCGAACAAGAGCGGCTCAAGGAGCTGACGGAAGCTCTGCGAGGCGTCTTCTCCATCGGCGAAAATCGAACCTTCGAGCAGGATCCGCGCTTCGGGCTCATCGTGCTTGGCGAAATCGCATCGCGCGCCCTCTCGCCGGCGATCAACGACCCCGGCACGGCGATCGACGTGCTGACGCGTGGCGCGCGCCTTCTCGCTCTGTGGGAGACCCGCAGCGAGGCGGAAGTGAATTTCGCGAACATTTATTTGCCGCCGCTCGACGTCGGCGACATGTTCGAGGATTTCTTTCGCCCTATCGCGCGCGACGGCGCCGCCATCGTCGAAGTGCAGATCTGGCTGCAGAAAATCCTGCTTGGTCTGACGCGCGATGACGCGAAGACCTTCGGCAAGGCCGCGCTCCGCCAGTCCGCGGACGCCTTGGCGCGCGCCGAGGCGAAACTGACCCTCGAATCGGAAAAGCAGCAGATTCGCGCGCGCGCTGCAAAGATCGACGAGGCCGCCCGCTTCGTCGAGGCGCCGACGATCTGACCGCCTCAGCGAACGTCGATCTCGCTTTCAACGACGTGGTTGAGCGGCGTGCCGTCGGCCGTCAGCGTCATGCGCAGCTTCAAGCGCTCGCCCGTCACCTTGTGATCGCGCACGATGCGCTCGATCTCGCGCTGCGAGGTGACGCCCACCTCCTTGAGGAATTTTCGAACGGCCATATTGAAAGCGTCTTCGTCCATCGCCCGGCTCCCTAGCTTACGTACGAATAAATAGGACACGGAGAGGCGGCGTCATGCATGGAAGGCCCCACCCGGTTCGCTTTGCGAACCACCCTCCCCACAAGGGGGAGGGATTGGCGCTGCATCAGCGTCGCGCGTAACGGACGGACACGAAATTGCAGCAATTCATCAAGGAAAGACGACGGCCTTCGTGTTCGATCCCTCCCCCCTTGCGGGGAGGGTGGCGCGGCACAAGCCGCGCCGGGTGGGGGCGCCTACCGGCCTTCAATCCCCCCTAGAGATGCTCAGCCCGCCTTCGCCACTTCGCGCTGCGCAAAGCCCAGACGGATATTCAGCTCGTAGAGCAACTTCTCCGCCGCCAGCGGGATGTTGGTGCCGGGCGGGAAGATCGCCGCCGCCCCAGAATCATACAGCGCCTGGAAATCATCAGGCGGAATGACGCCGCCGACGACCATCATGATGTCGCCGCGCCCGGCGCGCTTGAGCGCGTCGCGCAGTTCCGGCGTCAGAGTCAGATGGCCGGCGGTCATCGTCGAGACGCCGACGATATGCACGTCGGCTTCGGCCGCTTTCCTGGCGACTTCGTCCGGCGTCGCGAAGAGATCGCCGATGACGACGTCGAAGCCCATGTCGGCGAAGGCCGAGGCGATCACCTTCTGGCCGCGATCATGGCCGTCCTGACCCATCTTGGCGACGAGAATGCGCGGTTTGCGGCCGACGTTTTCTTCAAAGTCGCGCGTCATGCCGATGACGCGGCCGAGATGCTGACTGTCCTTGCCGGCTTCCTTCGCATAGACGCCGGAGATGACATTGGCCTTCGGCTGATGGCGGGAGAACACTTTTTCGAGCGCGAAAGAGATCTCGCCGACGCTGGCCTTCGCCCGCGCCGCCTTGACCGCGAGATCGAGAAGATTGGCGCCCGATGTGGCGCCGTCGGTCAGCGCGTCGAGCGCTCCTTGCGTCTTCGCTTCGTCGCGCTCTTCACGCAGCCGCTTGAGCTTATCGAGCTGGGCGGCACGCACGGCGGCGTTGTCGACCTTGAGCACATTGGGCTTGGCGTCGTTCACCGGTTGATATTTGTTCACGCCGACGACGACCTGCGTTCCGCTGTCGATGCGCGCTTGCGTCTTCGCGGCCGCCTCTTCGATGCGCTGCTTGGGCACGCCCGCGGCGATCGCCTTCGCCATGCCGCCCAGCGTCTCGATTTCCTCGATATGCTTCCAGGCCCCTTTGGCGAGCTCCGCGGTCAGGCGTTCGACATAGTAGGAGCCGCCCCACGGATCGATGATGCGCGTCGTGCCGCTCTCCTCCTGCAGCACGATCTGCGTGTTGCGGGCGATGCGGGCGGAGAAGTCGGTCGGCAAAGCGAGCGCTTCGTCGAGCGCATTGGTGTGCAGCGATTGCGTATGCCCTTGCGTCGCCGCCATCGCCTCGACGCAGGTGCGGATGGCGTTGACGTAAACGTCCTGCGCCGTCAGCGACCAGCCGGAGGTCTGGCAGTGCGTGCGCAGGGTCATGCTCTTTTCGGACTTCGCCCCGAGATCCTTCATCAGCCGCGCCCAGAGCAGGCGCGCGGCGCGCAGCTTCGCGACCTCCATGAAGAAATTCATGCCGATGGCGAAGAAGAATGAGAGGCGCGGCGCGAAGGCGTCGATGTCGAGGCCGGCCGCGACGCCGGCGCGCACATATTCGACGCCGTCGGCGAGCGTGTAGCCCAATTCGAGATCGGCCGAGGCGCCGGCCTCCTGCATGTGATAGCCGGAGATCGAGATCGAGTTGAACTTCGGCATATGCTTAGAGGTATAAGCGAAAATATCCGACACGATGCGCATCGAAGGGTCGGGCGGGTAGATGTAGGTGTTGCGCACCATGAATTCTTTGAGGATGTCGTTCTGGATCGTGCCCGTCAGCTTTTCGGCCGGCACGCCCTGCTCTTCCGCCGCGACGATGAAGAGCGCGAGAACGGGCAGCACCGCGCCGTTCATGGTCATCGACACGGACATCTGATCGAGCGGAATGCCGTCGAACAGCGTGCGCATGTCATAGATCGAGTCGATCGCGACGCCCGCCATGCCGACGTCGCCCGAGACGCGCGGATGATCGGAATCATAGCCCCGATGGGTGGCGAGATCGAAGGCGACGGAGAGGCCCTTCTGTCCGGCGGCGAGATTGCGCCGGTAGAAGGCGTTCGAGTCCTCGGCCGTGGAGAAGCCCGCATATTGGCGGATCGTCCAGGGCTGGGCGACATACATCGTCGGATAGGGTCCGCGCACGTAAGGGGCGACGCCGGGATAGCCGTCGACGAAGGCGAGGCCCTCGATATCTTCGGGGCCATAGGCGTTCTTCACCTCGATCCCTTCGGGCGTCAGCCAGCGGCGGGGCTTTGGCTCCTGCTCGGGCGCGACGGACGCAAAGGGGATCTGCGTGAAATCGGGGATCGCGGACATTCTATCCTCTAAGGTTACTAACTGGTCATAAACCAGAGGGCGCGAGGGCGCAAAGTTGCGCTAGAATTTCTGTATGATCCCTTCGAACTGGGGTTGATTTCAGCTCACTTCAGCCGTCATGCCCGGCCTTGTGCCGGGCATCCACGCCGGGACATCGCGAGACGCGTCGCGCGAACACGGCATGTTCGGCTCATGTTCTCACATTTGCCGCGTGTCGTCGCGTGGATGGCCGCGACAAGCGCGGCCATGACGCGGTGAGACGACGCGTTGTTAATCAGTCGTGCTACCCGGCCGCGCGCCGCTTGCCTTGATCGTGGCGGACGGGTCACAATCGTCTTCTCGCCTTCGTCCCAACCCCAACCCAGGAAAAACTACATGCGCCATTCCGTATGCCTGTTGCTGATCGCCCTCTTCGCCAGCGTCGCGCCCGTGCAGGCCATGGCGGCAAGCGATATTCCCGACGACGTGAAGGTAAGATGCAAGGCCGATTATTCGAGACTGTGCAGCGGCATCATGCCTGGCGGCGGGCGCGTCCTCGCCTGTTTTCAGGCGCATAAGGATCAAGTCTCGCCCGATTGCGCCGATGCGCTCTCGCAAATGAAGAAATAACCACCGTCTCCCGCGCTTCCGCCGCTACGGCGGGAGCGCGCCTCACCGGCGCGGTCAGCCGTCCATTCCGTCCGACGCCTTGGAGGGAAATCGCGCCGAGGCGTAGCGGATCGTGAGGACGGCGAGCGAGAGAATGAGCGTCGCGCCCGCGAGGATCAGTATGCCGACGTCCGGGAGCGATTCCGTCTGCACATAGCCGATCATGTGGCGGGTGAGCGCCGTGATGCCGACATAGAGGAGAAAGCGCACCGGCATATGGTTGGTGCGGAAATAGATGCCGACCATCGAGCCGATTTCGAGATAAATGAAGAGCAGCAACAAATCTTCGATCGAAGCGTGACCCTTCGTCGCCATTTCGAGAAACGCTTTCGCCGCCGCCCAGACCGTCGCGCCGCCAATCGCGAACAGTCCCAGAAGGTGAAAGAGTTCGGTGAGCAGATAGCCGATCGGATCCATCCTATCCAGTATTCGACGCACCGCCGGGTGTTGCTTCCTGTCCAAGTCTTTCATCGCTCGCCCACAGAGTTGTTCAGCGCCCAGCATGGTCGAAGGCCGCAGCGTCAGCGTCGCGCATGGCGCCGCCGCGCGCAAACGACTTTGTCGCCAAAGCTCCTTTGCGCCTATCCTCCGAGCCGACGCCTCCAGTCTTCGACCTTGCGGCTTTCGATTCGCCTGCGCGCGAGCGCCCGCCAGCTTTCCGCCAGCTCCGGCAGCGCCGCCATTTCAGAGAGTTCATCGTAAGCCTGCGTGCGGTCGTGGAGCAGCGCAAATAGGCGCGAGAGCGGCCAGTCGGCGCGCGGCCGCTCCATGAGCCGCAGCGAGTCGCCCGGCTGCGCCGCGCCCGGTTCGAGAACGCGGTAGTACCAGCCGCAGCGCATCGTCTCCTGCGTGCGCCGCGCCATGTCGCGCCGGCCAAAGCGAAAATTGAGGGTCAGGCAGGGCTGTCGTCCCTGGCTTACCTGCAGGCGCGCGCCGCCGAGCGCGAAGACGTCGCCGACGCAGACCTCGGCTTCGGTGAGCCCGAGCGTCGAGATGTTCTCGCCAAAGGCGGCGGGACGCCATTCTTGTGCAAGTTCCGGCACATCCGCGCGCCAGGCGTCGTAATGCTCGCGCGGATAATGGTGCAGCGCTTTCTCGACGCCGCCATGATAACGCCGATCCGCCTGCCGATCGCCGACGAGCCCTTCCGCCTCAATGCGCCAGGGCGGCTCAAGCGGCTCCTTGCAGATCGCGCTTTTGCGGCCGGGGGCGATCTCGCGCGGGCGCCCCGCGTAGAGCGTGTCGATAGGGAGTTCAACCATCGCGATTCATTCGCAGCGCACCCAGCGCGCAGGTCTATCTCTGGATGGAATCGAGATAGACGAGCAGCGCTTCGATCTGCGTGGCGCTGAGTCGGAACTGCGGCATCTCGACGCCCTCATGGCCGACGACAATGCCCTCGGCGAGCGCCTCTTCGAGATCGTGCAGCGGATATTTTCGCGCGAGATCGCGAAACGGCGGCGACTTCGGATTGGCGCTGACGCCGCGCGGGCCGACCGCATGGCAGCGGCCGCAATTCTCTTGCGCGATCGCCCGTCCGCGCTTCAGCAATTGGGCGTCGACAGGCGCTTTCGCCGCGGCGGCGCTCGTGGCGAGCAAGAGGCAAGTCGTAATCGCCAGAGGCGCGAATCGGAACATCATCGAAGTCTAGCCGCGCGCCCGGCGCCTGTCACCGCGCCCTATTTGCGCACGATAAGCACCGAACATTTGGCGTGGCGCACGATGGTCTTGGCGTTGGAGCCCAAGAGATAGGTCGCCATCGTCGGACGATGCGAACCGACCACGACAAGGTCCGCGCCCCATTCCTCGGCTTCGGCGAGCACTTCCGGGTAGACGGCGCCGAAGCGCACGATCGAGGAGACGCGATCCGCCGGATAGGCGATCTTGCCACGCAACACTGCGAGGTCCTTTTCGGTCGCCTCGCGCATCTCCTCGTCAAAATTGGGCGGAATGTAGTCGATGAAGGCCACCGGAACGAGCGGCTGGACATTGATGAGCCGAAGCTGAGCCTCATGCTCCACTTTTGCGAGCGCGACCGCCGCGTCGAGCGCGATCTGCGTGATTTCGTCCTCGCCGATCTCCACCGCCACCAGAATTTTCTTATACATCCCCGCCTCCCGATGCGCGCGGCGTCGACGCCGACTCGCTCCTTCATAGCGCGACTGGCGCCGCCGAGCCACAGGGCGGCATCCGGTGAAGGTTAATCGTAGGACGGCTCCGCCGGCTCGGTCACAGAAAGATCTCGTTCCCAGCCTTCGTTTTCGAGAACAAGCCGCTGAATGGCGACGGCCGAGCCATTGGCGTCCAGCGTCGGCAGCGCCTCGAAGCAAGACGGCCAACAGCGGCGGATGACATAGGCGATCGCCACCTGGCCTGCTTCGTTGAGAAGTTCGAGGACGACGTCCTTGCGGAAATCCTTGAGCGAAGATTCAACGCCCGCCGCGCCGTCAAGACTCCAGACCTTGTTCACCCAGCGCTCGAATTCAAGATCATGCGAGACGCCGCGTTCGACGACGATGGGAGCGAAGGTCGTCACCCCCGGCAGCTTGCGCGCCAACGACGGGCTGCCGCCTTCCCGATATTCAATAACTTCAGTCGTGCGCCGCAACGGCCCGACGAGCGAGACGCCCGCGACATAGCGTCCGTCCCACTTCAATCGGAACTTGAAGTTTTTGTAGGGATCGATGCGGCCGGCGTTGACGGTGAATTGCGACATTGAAATCCTCTCGGGCAATTCGCGCGCATGAGCCTTTGACGGCCGCTTCCCTCAAGCAGGCAAAGACGAAGCGCTGCGCTCTATCTTAGATCGAACCCACTCTCCAAAAAGTGGTGGAAAAGTGGATTTGTCACGGCCACCACGTTTTTAAAAGCTCGGACTAAGTTAAGCTCAATCAGTTTCAGATATCCTTTGGAGGAGTTTATGAAGATTTGGATTCACGGCGCCCTGGCGGCGTCGCTCTTCGCGTCGTCCCACGCCTCTGCGGCCGACAACGGCATAAATTACGACCCTGCGCACAGCGGCGCTTACGTGGCGGCGCAGAAGGCGAATGACGTCGCGGCGATGAAGAAGGTCGTCGCCGACGATCTCACCCAGATCAGGACGCTGGGCTTTTCGCGCGTCAAGACATTCTACTCGACCTATTGCACGATCAACGGGCAGCAATGCGTAAGCATCGCTGAGCTGGCGTCAGCAAGAAACATGCGCTTGATGCTCGGCGTTTTCGAATTTCCCGATCATCCCGACTGGACGCAGGCGCAGATTAGCGCCGCCGTCGACGCTAATTTCCGCTACCCCGGAACGGTCATCGCATTCGTCGTCGGCAATGAAGACATGTTCGATTGGCAAGGCAATCCGCAGCCGGCGATGCAACAGCGAATCGTGGCCGACATGGCCACGCTGAGGAGTAAGACCAACAACAAGGTTGTAGTGACGACGGCGCAACGCGCGCCGGATTGGATTCGCCTCGTCGCCAGCGATCCTCAAAAAGTGCTGCAGAGCGTCCCCGTCATCGGCGCCAATATCTATCCGTTCTGGGGCGGCTCGCCCGAGAAGGTCAACGGCAGGAGCGTCGCAAACGACATTCAGGCCACTGTCACCAACTTAGCGAGCAAAACCACGAAGCCGGTCGTCGTCACCGAGGAAGGCTGGCCGAGCTGTGGAAACAACGCCGGCATGAAGGACATGAACATCGAGTCCGAAATTGATTATTTCAGCACGTGGAAAACGCGCCAGCAGAACTTCGACAGTTATTATTTCGCCGCTTACGACAAACAATCCGGCGGCGGCTGTCCGAACAACGACGACGCCGACAGGCATTTCGGCTTATGCAGCGAATCCGGCTTAACGAAGGACGCCCGGCTGATGAAGTGCAAATAGCGGCGCTCCGGCGCCCGCCAAAGCGCGATGGCGATGCTTCGATCGCGGGGACGGCGCCGTCCCCCGACAGCTGACGAAGCGAAACCTATTCGACCGCTTCGGCTTTGACGAAGTTCCAAGACGCCGTGTCGACGATCCTGTTTTGGCGGCTCTCATTGCTGAGCTTGGCGCAGGTGCCTTCCACCGCTGTGACGGTCCACAGATCGATCTCTTCGTCCCAGGCGCCTTCGCAATTCACAAGCGTCGTGACTTTATAAATTTTGCCAGCCTCAAGCATATTGCTGTCCTTTGCTGAACGATCCCCTTGGGAGATACGGCATTGGCTCAACGCGACTGCTCTTCATCGTCGCCAAGAAACGGGCAAAATTAGGGAAAGCTGCGGGCGACACATAGGATAGCGCTCGCCAATTCTTAAGTTTACGGTGTGTTAACGCCGCAGCGCATGTAGAGCGGGACACACAGCGGCAGATCCGGCGGATGCGCGCGCCAGGCCTCCTCCAACTCGCGGTCAACGAGCGCCAGCGGATCCTGGCCATAATGCAGTCTGTATTTCTCGACGGCGGACCAGGTCTTGAGAAAGCTCACGAGATCGCTTTTCGAGCGCGCGATGGGCGTCTGAAACAGCGGGCAGTCGATTTCGTTGAACGGAAACGGCAGGGTCTCGTAACGATCGAAATAAAGCGCCGAATTCTCCGCCCAGAAGGGGCCAAGAATATCGTCCTTCAGCCTGCGCAGGATCGAATCGAGCGGCTCGACATGCGTTCGCGGCCAGTCATAGGTCCATGCCGCGATGATCCCCTCGGGGCGCAAGGCGCGCCGCGCGTTTGCGTAAAATTTCGGCAGGTCGAACCAGTGGATCGAACAGGCGCAGGCGATGAGACCGACCTCCGCGCGCAGGCCGAGATCGTCTTCCGCGCGCGCCAGACGATAGTCGACATTGGGCTCCTTTGGCGCGAGCGCCAGCTGCCGGGGATCGGGGTCCGTGGCGAGCACGCGTGTGAAATGGCGCGACAGTCCGAGCGCCGCCTGCCCGCTTCCCGCGCCGCAATCCCAGGCGAGACGATCCTGCGTCGCAACGCTCGCGAGCCACGCGAAAAGCGCGTCGGGATAATGCGGGCGAAAGGCGCGATAGTCGTCGGCGTTGTCGCCGAACACCATCGTCTGGCGTGCATTCATTGCGGCGGTCTCACTTCGTCTCGAACATGCGTTAGCGGGCCGAGACCCTTTTGCCTCAGCCAATGCGCCGTTGCGCGATCATGCCAGGGCGTCAGGCTGCCGACGCCATGGAAGCCCATGTGTCCCCCGCCCTGCGTCAACGCCGTCTCGATCATCGGCAGATTCGACCAGTCGATCGCCGCATAACTCTCCGCCGGCACCCAGGGATCGTCCAGCGCGTGCAGGATCAGCGTCGGCAGCGTGGCGCCGGCGAGGAAATTCTTCGCGGCGTTGGATTCGTAATAGTCCGGCGCGCCCCGGTAGCCGAAATGCGGCGCGACGAAGCGATCGTCGAATTCGTACAGCGTGCGGGCGCCCGCGATCGCGGTGCGCTCGGCGGTGGTGAGCGCAGCGCTCGGCGCCAGCGCTTCGCGTTTCATCTCATTGAGCATGTAGCGATGATAGACGAAATTGCGCGGCGCCATCAGCCGGGCGCAGGACGCGGCGAGGTCGATCGGCGTCGACACGGCGACGGCGGCGAGAACCGGCATCCCATGGCCGCCCTCGCCGATGAATTTCAGCACGAGATTGCCGCCGAGCGAATTGCCGATGAGCACGATGCCGCGACTGACGCGTTCCGCCGGCAGGCCGCGCAGCGCCGCGACGAGATCCTCGGTCTTGCCGGCGTGGTAGCGCCCGCCGGAGGTGGCGCGGGAGGGCGCGGCGCCGCGCAGATTGAGGCGCAGCACCGGCCAGCCTTGGCTCACGAGATAACGCGCCGTGGCCATTCCATGCCGGCTGGATTCGGAGCCGGCGAGCCCATGCGTCAGAACGATGAGCGGCGCGCCACTGTCGGCGGCCGGCCGATCGAGCCGGGCCGCGAGACGATCGCCGTCCGGCATGGCGAGCAGCAGCCGTTCGCCGCCGGGGAGCTCCGGCGGCCCGCCGACGATGATGTTGCGCAACGTCTGCAGATCGCCGCCGAGCCACGGCGCCCGCTCGCGAAAGGGAGGGAGCGTGGGCGGAGAGGGGGAGGGTTTATGGGGCATGATGTTTGAGTGTGTTTTGCGGCTTGCTTTGCAGTTCACGTTTCGTCAGCACGACTGTCACGGCGCCTACATCTTTCCGTCGCTTTCTTCATACAAAGCCAAGCAAATAAAAGTTTGCCGGTCTTCGTCCTATAGCCTTGACGGCGATTATTCGTTCGCTATTGTTGAGGTCCCGGTTGGGATAGTATTTTGAATAGTTTGGGTTTTCAAAGGGAATCTCCGTGTTATTGCGAGGCGATCTTTGTGGAACGTAAATTCGATAAGTCAGCGCGGAAAGCCGTCGCGCGCCTATCAGACCGGCTCTCGTCGCAGGCTGGTCGACTCCGCAACATATCGTCGGTCGTTGCTGCAATCCCGCCGAGCGCCAAATGATTCCGGTAGTCGAGCCCCCGCAACTCGAAAAGGATCTGCGGCTGTTCTTTGGCCCTAACGCTATAAGGTTCATGATCCTTTGGCGCGCTCGCCGCATGCGCGGCGGAAGCGTCGGGTTTTCCTGGCTGAGCTTCTTCTTCCCGCAAGCCTGGCTTCTATATCGGAAGATGTATCTAACTACCGCCGCTTTAACTGTGGCGCCCGTCGCGATTGCGTTTTTTTTTCAATCGACGGCGCTATCCAATCTCATTGGCGTCACGATCTCCATCCTCGGCGGGCTGGCCCCCCGCTATTACGTTGAAACCGCGGAAGCGCTCGTCGTCGACATCAGATCGCAGTCGCAGACCGACGAAGAAGCGCGCTCGACGATCGCCGAAGCCGGCGGCGTTTCGAGGCCGGGAGCCGCTCTCGGAGCCCTGATTTTCTTTTCCACCGTCGTGCTCGGCATCATGACCACACACATTCGTTGAGGCGACTCGTGCTCCGGACAATGCGATGACCGCGGACTCATTCTGGAGGCTTGGAGCCCTGTTCGGCTCGCTCGTTCCCGGCGTTGTCATCGCGGCCATGCTTTTTCGCCTCGGCGAACGGCGCCTCTCCCCCCGGTTGCTGGTAGTCGCGATCGCCAGCGGCGCGATGATCGCCATACTGCCGCTGACTCTGAGCGTTTTCGATTCGATTCTGAGCACGAAGGCGGACACGACTCTCTGGCTTTTTGTCAGGGCGTTCGGCTTTGCCGGTCTATCTGAAGAGGGAGCGAAGCTGCTCGCCTGCCTCATTATCGTTGCGCCCTTTTATCAAAGGCGCGGCGGCGCGGACCTGATCCTTGCTTGCGCATGCGTCGGCCTTGGTTTTGCGCTGATCGAAAACGTATCCTACGTGCTGCGCGCGCCAGATGAGTGGAAGTCTGTAGCGATCGGCCGCGCCCTCAGCGCCGTTCCGGGGCATGCTCTCCTTGGCTTGGTCATGGGCCATGGACTTGCTTCGGCGGAACTCGCGGCGCAGACGACGCTTCGGGTGTTCAAAGTCGCGCTGACGTGGCTGGTCTGCGCAACGCTGCATGGCCTTTATGACCTTCCGCTTTTCATTGGAGAACTTCTTCCGCTGTCGCTGCCGTTTGTTCTCAAGATCGGCGGTTATCTATCGGCGACGACCCCAACGCTGCTGTCGGCCGCTTTTCTATTCGCGGCGGCGTTGAACGCCGCGTTCGCTCTGAGGGCGATTTCGGCTTGCAGACGGGATCTTGCCGCCCATGTGAACCGTCGCGTCTATCGTTTATCGCCGACGATGATTGATCGCATCGTCTTCGCGAAGGCGACTGGTCTCCTGCTCGGCGGCTTGCTCGCGCTGTCGGCGGTCGTTCCAGTAGTGATTGGCGTCTTCGCAGCTGCTTTCGGCGCGGCGCCGACGATCGCGCTAAGCGCCGGCTCCGTATGCATCATTTTAGGAACTCTTAGCTGGGGCGTCGGAGGACAGGAATTCCTTGCGCTACCCGCCGACATAGATCGCTGGAAGCGAGCCTTCCTGAATTTCTCCCATCGCAGAACCATTGCGGCCACGGCTCTTGCCGCAGTCAGCGTCAGCGCCGTCTTCGGCCTCTTGTATTGGAGTTATGTCGGCCTGCGTCATTCGATCGCCATAGCTCTCGTCGCGAGCGGCGCGTCACTTGCGGACGGTGGTTCGATCGATCGTGCGATTTCCAATTTTAACGCGGCGCTTACCGTGCAATCGGATCTGCTTGTCGCCTATATCGCCCGCGCCGACGCCTATCGTACCTTGCAGAATTATGATCGCGCTTTGACGGACCTCGATCACGCGGCGTCAATTCATCCAAATGATGGGACCGCACATGCAGCGCTTGCCCAAATTTACAGCGCGAAGCATGACTATGTGCGTGCGCTCCCAGAATTCGATCGAGCTGTAGAACTCGATTCCGAAAATCCTGCAATATACATCGCCCGTGGATCGGCCCTGAACTCGACCGGCGACACCAGCGGCGCCTCGCGCGACGCCGATCGCGCGCTCGAATTGAAGCCTAACATGGCGGAGGCCCATGCGCTGCGCGGCCAGATTTACACCTCGCGAGATGAAGTATCGCAAGCCATTAGCGAATATGGCGAAGCGATCGGCATCGATCCAAAGAACTCCGGAGCATATTTTGCGCGAGGCCGACTTTACTTTGAAACTCAAAATTTTGGCGCCGCGGCCGAGGATTTTGTGAAAGCCGCCGCGAAAGGCGATCGGAGTTTCGTTATCCTGTGGCTGTTTCTCGCGCGTGGCCATTTAGGACAAGACGGCAATCGAGAATTGGCGATCTGGAGCGAGACGACTCCAAAGAATGCCTGGCCGTTCCCCTTGGCCGAGTTCTATCTCGGGTCCAGACCGCTGGCGCAAGTCGAGGAAGCGGCGACCACCAACGACCAGAAATGCGAACTCGCCTTTTATCTGGGAGAGCTGCATATCGTCGCCAAAAATGAGAAAGAGGCGCTACAGCCGCTGACGCGCGCGAAAAATTTGTGCCCCGATGATTACGTAGAAACCCGGCTCGCCCGAAAGGACTCGCAGCGCCTGCAAGCCGCGCTGGACGGCGCGACGGCGGGAGACGCCTCCCTGCAAAGATCAAAATCGAACGCGGCCGGCGGCCGAGCGCCAGCTGGCGTCTCTCCGAGCGCCAATGTTCCGCCGGGCTCGACGCCGAGTCCGCCGACGACTAAAGCCGTCTGGCGCACAATGCTGACCAATAGCTCACGGGGAATCGATCGCGCGCTCAGGATCGACGGCATTTCGATTGACGACGGCTCGGTCGCGATTGTTTCGCTCGCGAGACCCCGAAATCGGTCGTTGCAAACTGAATATGTGATGACTCTCGCCACGCGCAATTTGTCGAAAAAGACCGCTTCGAACTATCTTTCGGCCCGGATCGCGGTCGTCGGCGACCTCTCCTCTGAGACTGTGGCGATCTCTCTCCCGCTGGGAGCTGCAGGCGTTTTTCAAGGCGGTCTTTCCAGGGCCGCCATCGAACAATTTATTGGGGCCGCCTATCACGGTCGCGTTTTGAAACTGACATTCTTCGGCGTAGATGCGATGAACGCTCGTATTCCGCTGGGGAAGACTGCAGTCGAAATCGACGACGCCGCCAGGGCTGCTTTGGAACTCGGGGCCCACGGCCTTACCGACACGGCGATCACACCGTCTGAGAAGAAATCGTCCGACCTGGCGGCAAAAGAACCGCAACTCTCAAAAAGCGTCACACGCGACGACAATGTCCGTCGTTACCTGTCGATGATCGAAGCGGAAGCCGCCCAATCGCACATCTCCGTCGCGCTGCTCAGTGCGAAACGTTCTCCCGACGGCGCCGACCTGATCGTGACGGCGCAGGTAAAAAATAGATGGAATCAGGCCGTAATGCTCGGAGAACTGAGCGTCGAAGCCTTCCGTTTGCTTAATCCGAATTTATCAAAGGTCGTTCCAACCTATCCGGAGTCGCTCATATCGGCCAGGGCGCTGAATGTCGCCGCCGAGCCGATCGCCGCCGGAGAGACCAAAACGCTGACGATAAGGATTGGGGACTTAAAGTCGCTGCGCTCGTTTTTGGAATCGCAAGGTCCAAGTCGACAGCGACACGCCGCGCTAACATTCTACGGCCCTTCCGGACAACGCAACGTCGCCAAGATTGCTGGAATAACCAAACTCTTCGAATAGCGGCGATCAGGTTGCGGACCGCCCGAAACATCCCACAGCGTCCATTCTCAACGCCAGTCGATGTAACCATCGTTGCGCAGCAGTCCGCCGACCGCGCCGCTTGTCGAACAAAAAAAGAACTTGGCAAAAAGAACAAATCATGCACACTGGAGGTCAGGGTCAAGCGCGCCGTCCCCCTTCTCGCCTTGGCGCGTTTGGCCCCGCCCCTCGCAGCCGCATTGCCTGCGCCGAGCTAACCTGTCAGAAGGAATTTTCAGCCGTGAGCCAAGCCAATCTCCGCCTCGTGGAAGGGACGTCCGTGGACAAGACCAAGGCGCTCGACGCCGCTCTGTCGCAGATCGAGCGCGCCTTCGGCAAAGGCTCGATCATGCGGCTCGGCAAGAACCAGAAGGCCGTCGAGATCGAGACGATTTCGACAGGTTCGCTCGGTCTCGACATCGCGCTCGGCGTCGGCGGCCTGCCGCGCGGCCGCGTCGTCGAGATTTACGGGCCGGAATCCTCGGGCAAGACCACCCTCACCCTGCATGTCATCGCCGAGGCGCAGAAATTGGGCGGCGTCTGCGCCTTCGTCGACGCGGAACATGCGCTTGACCCCATCTACGCCCGCAAGCTCGGGGTCAATCTCGAAGATCTCCTGATTTCGCAGCCCGACACCGGCGAGCAGGCGCTCGAGATCACCGACACGCTGGTGCGCTCGGGCGCCGTCGACGTGCTCGTCATCGATTCGGTCGCGGCGCTGACGCCCCGCGCGGAAATCGAGGGCGAGATGGGCGACGTGCAGCCCGGCCTGCAGGCGCGGCTGATGAGCCAGGCGCTGCGCAAGCTCACCGCCTCGATCGCCCGCTCCAACACGCTCGTCATCTTCATCAATCAGATCCGCATGAAGATCGGCGTGATGTACGGTTCGCCCGAGACGACGACCGGCGGCAATGCGCTGAAATTCTACGCCTCGGTGCGGCTCGACATCCGCCGCATCGGCGCGATCAAGGACCGCGACGAGACAACCGGCAACCAGACCCGCGTCAAAGTGGTCAAGAACAAGGTGGCGCCGCCGTTCAAGCAGGTCGAATTCGACATCATGTATGGCGAGGGCGTCTCCAAATTCGGCGAATTGGTTGATCTTGGCGTCAAGGCCGGCGTCGTCGAGAAGTCGGGCGCCTGGTTCTCCTATGACAGCCAAAGGCTCGGCCAGGGCCGCGAGAACGCCAAGACGTTTTTGAAGCAAAACCCCGAGGCCGCGCAGCGTATCGAACAGGCGATCCGCGAGAACGCCGGGCTGATCGCCGAGCGTATTCTCGACGCGTCCGATGAAAGCGAAGCCGGCGAGGCCTAGAGCAGGTTCCGAAAAAGTTGACAGACTTTTTCGATGAGAACCTGCTCCGGTGATCGGGAAGCGCTTTAAGCGGCCCGCGCGTCGCATTTAGTCGCCAAGGCTTGCGGCGTTTCGCCCGCCGGCGATTCGGAAACGCGCGAGGGGCGCCTGACGGCCCCTCGCCATTGCCGTTTCCCCCCGAAACTGTCATATCGCGCAGGACGAAGCGCGCGACGGCGCCGCCTGCCGCAGCCTTCGCCGCAACCTCGGGCCGTCGCCTGTTTCGTTGAAACGAAAAGCCGCTCCAGGTTATTGTTTAAACGCGTCTCCCGCATCGGCGCAAAAGCCGCTTTAGCGACGGGAGCGCATTCGCGAGCCGTGACCGCATGAGTGGCGTCAACCAGATCCGAACCGCCTTCCTCGACTATTTCGCGCACAAGGGGCACGAGAAAGTCGCCTCATCGTCGCTCGTGCCGCACAATGATCCGACGTTGATGTTCACCAACGCCGGCATGGTGCAATTCAAGAATGTCTTCACCGGCGTCGAGAAACGCGCCTATGCGCGCGCCGCTTCGGCGCAAAAATGCGTGCGCGCCGGCGGCAAGCATAACGACCTCGACAATGTCGGCTATACCGCGCGCCATCACACCTTCTTTGAAATGCTGGGCAATTTCTCCTTCGGAGACTATTTCAAGGAAGGCGCGATCGAACTCGCCTGGAACCTGATCACGCGCGAATTCGGGCTCAACGTCGATCGGCTGCTCGTCACCGTCTATCACGACGACGACGAGGCCTATGATCTGTGGAAAAAGATCGCCGGCTTTAACGACAGCCGCATCATCCGCATCGCCAGTTCCGACAATTTCTGGAGCATGGGCGACACCGGCCCCTGCGGCCCCTGCTCGGAAATCTTCTACGACCAGGGCGAGGCGCTCAAAGGCGGCCCGCCCGGCAGCCCGGACGAGGACGGCGACAGATTCCTGGAGTTCTGGAACCTCGTCTTCATGCAATATGAGCAGGTGGCGCCGGGACAACGCGCGCCGCTGCCGCGCCCCTCGATCGACACCGGCATGGGGTTGGAGCGCATCGCCGCGCTGATGCAGGGCGTGACCTCCAATTACGACATCGATCTCTTTCGCGCGCTGACCGGCGCGGTCGCCGATTTCACCGGCGCGCCGGTCGACGGCCCGCAGGGCGCGAGCCATCGCGTCATCGCCGACCATCTGCGCGCCTCCTCCTTCCTCGTCGCCGACGGCGTCACGCCGTCGAATGAAGGCCGCGGCTATGTGCTGCGCCGGATCATGCGCCGCGCCATGCGCCACGCCCAGCTTCTCGGCGCGAAAGAGCCGCTGATGTGGAAGCTGGCGCCGACGCTCGTCGCCGAGATGGGCCAGGCCTATCCGGAGCTGGTGCGCGCCCAGTCGCTCATCGCCGATACCTTGCTCAGCGAAGAGACGCGCTTTCGCGCCACGCTCACGCGCGGCCTCGCGATCCTCGATGAAGAGACCGCGGCGCTCGGCCAGGGCGACAAGCTTTCCGGCGAAACGGCGTTCAAGCTCTATGACACCTTCGGCTTTCCGCTCGATCTCACCGAGGACGCCTTGCGCCCGCGCGGCATCGGCGTCGACAAGGAAATCTTCAACGCCGCGATGGAACGCCAACGGGCGGAAGCGCGCAAGGCCTGGTCCGGCTCCGGCGAAACGGCGACCGAAGCGCTCTGGTTCGCGCTGAAGGAACGTCTCGGCGCGACCGAATTCCTCGGCTACGAAACCGAAAGAAGCGAGGGCGTCGTCACCGCCATTATTCATGACGGCGGCGAGGCCTTTTCGCTCAAAGAGGGCGCGCGCGGCGCGCTGATCCTCAATCAGACCCCCTTCTATGGCGAATCGGGCGGACAGGTCGGCGACGTCGGCGTGATGCGCGCCCGCGGTCTGCGCTTTCGCGTCGAAAACACCGTCAAGAAGCTCGGCGACCTCATCGTTCACGAGGGCGTCGTCGAAGAGGGCGAGATCACGCCCGGCCTGGCGCTCGAACTCGACGTCGATCACGAGCGCCGCACCCAGTCGCGCGCCAACCATTCGGCCACGCATATTCTGCATGAGGCGCTGCGGCAGGTGCTCGGCGAGCATGTGGCGCAAAGGGGGTCGCTCGTTGCGCCCGATCGGCTGCGCTTCGACTTCACCCATCCCAAGCCGCTCACCGATGAGGAGCTGGCGCGCGTCGAGACGCTCGCCAATGAGATCATTCAGGACAATGCGCCCGTCGAGACGCGGGTGATGGCTCAGGACGACGCCATCCGCTCCGGCGCGCGCGCGCTCTTTGGCGAGAAATACGGCGACGAAGTGCGCGTCGTCTCAATGGGGCCGGTAAGTGCCGGCGCCGTGCATCCCTTCTCCGTCGAGCTGTGCGGCGGCACGCATGTCGCCCGCACCGGCGACATCGGCCTCGTCGCCATCGTCGGCGAGGGCGCGGTCGCATCCGGCGTGCGCCGCATCGAGGCGCGCACCGCCGAGGGCGCACGCAGTCAGCTTGTCGCGCAGTCGCACGCGCTGCGCGACATGGCGGCGCTGATGCGCGCGTCTGTCGAAGATGCGCCGGCGCGGCTTGCGGCTCTTCTCGAGGAACGCAAGCGGCTTGAACGCGACCTCGCCGACGCCAAGCGCAAGCTCGCGATGGGCGGAAGCGCTGGCGACGGCGCCGCCGAGAAGCCGCGCGACATCGGCGGCGTCAAGCTCCTGGCGCGCGCGGTCGAAGGCATCGAGACCAAGGATTTGAAGTCGATGGTCGATGACGCCAAAAAGGCAATCGGCTCTGGCGTCGTCGCGATCGCCAGCGCCTCGCCCGACGGCAAGGCCGGCATTGTCGTCGGCGTCACCGACGATCTCACCGAGAAATACAGCGCCGTGGATTTCGTGCGCGTCGCGAGCGTCATGCTCGGCGGCAAGGGCGGCGGCGGCCGCCCCGACCTTGCGCAGGCGGGCGGCCCCAACGCCGCCGCCATCGATCAGGCGCTCGCCTCGGTCGAGGACGCGCTGCGCGGAAAAGCGATCGGACCATGAGCGAGCCGGACCGGCGGCGCGGTCTGGCTTTGTTACGGCGACGCGTCCACGTCGTCCTGGACGGCGGCAGCCACGACCGGGTGGCGCGCGTCGTCCATCGCGGGCTGATCGGGCTCGTTCTGCTGTCGGTGGTTTCGGTGATTTTCGAATCGGTGCCGGAATACAGCGACAGCTATGCGGATGTCTTCGACCTTATCGAATATGTCGCCGTCGCCGCCTTCACGCTCGAATATGTCCTGCGCGTCTGGTGCGCGCCTGAGCATGCGCTCTACGCGCGCCGCTCGCCGACGGCGGCGCGGCTCGCCTTCATCACATCAGGCTGGGCGCTGATCGACCTCGCCGCCTTCCTGCCCTTCTATCTCTCTTTCTACTTCTCGGCGGATCTGCGCGTCTTTTTGATGCTGCGCCTGCTGCGCTTCTTCAAATTCGCGCGCTATTCTCCCGGCATCCGCACCTTGCTCGCGGTGATCGAGGCCGAGCGCAAGGCGCTGCTCGCCTGGCTGATCATTCTGTTTGGCGCCGTGCTGTTCTTTTCGACCGCGATGCATATCGCCGAACATGAGGCGCAGCCCGAAAAATTCGGCACGATCCCCGACGCCATGTGGTGGGCGATCGAAACGGTGACGACCGTCGGCTATGGCGAAGTCATTCCGCTCACGCTGGCGGGCAAGCTCATCGCCTCCTTCGCCATGGTGACGGGCTTTCTGCTGCTGGGCCTGCCGGTCGGCATTCTCGCCACCGCCTTCGCTGAGGAGATTCACCGCCGCGAATTCGTCGTCACCTGGACGATGGTCGCCAGCGTGCCGCTGTTTCGCGGCCTCGATGCGGCCGGGATCGCCGAGATCATGCGCTATCTTCGGGCGCAGTCCATTCCCCGTGGCGCAGTGATCGTGCGCAAGGGCGATCCCGCCCATTCGATGTATTTCATCGCCGAGGGCGAGGTTGAAGTCGAGCTGGCGCATGAAAACGTCACGCTCGGCGAAGGGCAGTTCTTCGGCGAGATCGCCGTTCTGCACAAAACGTTGCGCTCCGCCGACGTGCGGGCGACCGCGCCGACCAAACTCCTCATCCTCGACGCCTATGATCTGCAGACGCTGACCAAGCGCAATCCGGAAATCGGAGAGGCGATCCGCGAGATTGCGCGGTCGCGATCCGAACTCGCGCCAGCGGAGCGGCACGGCGACATGATTGAAGCGGAGCTCGAGGAACCGGTGACGTCCGAGGAAGCGGACGAGGCATAGATCGGACTGCAATGAGCGGTTCCGCCCAATGCGCTTTGGCGTCTCTACGCCCACTCAGCCGTCATGGCCGGGCTTGTCCCGGCCATCCACGCCGAGAAGCAGCGCAAGCGCGGAAACTTTGCGGAGCGGCGCCGCGTGGATGCCCGCGACTAGCGCGGGCATGACGTGAAGAGGCTCGGGAAACGCTGTAGAGAGGTTGTGTGGCTTTCCCTGCGCGCTCTGATCAGCCGCCGATCGCCGCGCGCAGCTCCTGCAATTGCGCGAGCTTGTCGGACGCGGCGAGACGCGCGTCGTCAGACTTGGCGTCGGAGATGTCTTCGCGCGCGTCCCGGATGTCGGCGTCGACCTTGGCGACGTCGATTTCGGAAAGAGGAATCGCCTGTTCGGCGAGAATGGTGAAGCCGGACGCGTTGACGTCGGCGAATCCCCCACGCACGAAAAGCTTCTCAACCTTGCCCTCGCCGCCGGAAACGGTCACCACGCCGGCCTTCAGCGTGGTCATGACCGGCGCATGGTCCTTGAGCACGGTGAACTGGCCGTCGGCGCCGGGCGCGACGACCGACTCGACTTCACCAGAGAAGAGATGCTTCTCGGGAGAGACGAGTTCGAAGTGGAATGCGGCCATGATGTTCTCCGACGGCGCGTTGCGTCCAGCCCGTCATGGCCGGGGTGACCCGGCCATCCACGAAAACTGGTCAGCGGCTTGGCCGGAGCACGTCCGGCCAAGCCGCTTTATAAAAATTACGCCGCTTCCTTGGCGAGCTTGGCGGCCTTTTCGACCGCCTCTTCGATGGAACCCACCATGTAGAAGGCGGCCTCGGGCAGATGGTCGTATTCGCCGTCGACGAGGCCCTTGAAGCCCTTGATCGTGTCGGCGAGCGCGACGAGCTTGCCGGGCGAACCGGTGAACACTTCGGCGACGTGGAAGGGCTGCGACAGGAAGCGCTCGATCTTGCGGGCGCGGGCGACGACGAGCTTGTCCTCTTCGGACAGCTCGTCCATGCCGAGAATGGCGATGATGTCCTGCAGCGACTTATAGCGCTGCAGAGTCGACTGCACCCTGCGCGCGATGTCGTAGTGCTCCTCGCCGACGATCGCCGGCGACAGCATGCGCGAAGTCGAATCGAGCGGATCGACCGCCGGATAGATGCCCTTCTCGGCGATCGAACGCGACAGCACGGTCGTGGCGTCCAAATGCGCGAAGGAGGTCGCGGGCGCCGGATCGGTCAGATCGTCGGCCGGGACGTAAATCGCCTGCACCGAAGTGATCGAGCCCTTGGTCGTCGTGGTGATGCGCTCCTGCAGCGCGCCCATGTCGGTGGCGAGCGTCGGCTGATAGCCCACCGCCGAGGGAATGCGGCCGAGAAGCGCCGACACTTCCGAACCCGCCTGCGTGAAACGGAAAATGTTGTCGACGAAGAACAGCACGTCCATGCCGCGGTCGCGGAAATCTTCGGCGACGGTGAGGCCCGACAGCGCGACGCGCATGCGCGCGCCCGGCGGCTCGTTCATCTGGCCGTAGACCAGCGCGCATTTCGAGCCTTCGCCGCCGCCCTTCTTGTTGACGCCGCCCTCGATCATCTCGTGATAGAGGTCGTTGCCTTCGCGGGTGCGCTCGCCGACGCCGGCGAAGACGGAATAGCCGCCATGCGCCTTGGCGATGTTGTTGATCAGCTCCATGATCAGCACGGTCTTGCCGACGCCCGCGCCGCCGAACAGGCCGATCTTGCCGCCCTTGGCGTAAGGCGCGAGCAGATCGACGACCTTGATGCCGGTCTCGAGAATCTGCGCTTCCGTCGCCTGCTCGGCATAGGAAGGCGCCGGCTGGTGAATGGCGCGGCGCGATTTCGTCAGCATCGGACCCGCCTCGTCGACCGGCTCGCCGATCACGTTGATGATGCGCCCGAGCGTCTCGTCGCCGACCGGAACCGAAATCGGCGCGCCGGTGTCGGTGACTTCCTGGCCGCGCACGAGGCCTTCGGACGAATCCATGGCGATGGTGCGAACGGAATTTTCGCCCAGATGCTGGGCGACTTCGAGAACGAGGCGATTGCCTTGGTTCGTCGTCTCGAGGGCGTTCAGAATCTCAGGCAATTGCCCGTCGAACTGCACGTCGACGACGGCGCCGATGACTTGAGTGATGCGCCCGCTGGGCTTATTGGCGGCCATGTTTGGTCCTCGTCCTAAAATGCCTCAGAGCGCCTCGGCGCCCGAGATGATTTCGATGAGCTCCTTGGTGATCATCGCCTGACGTGACCTGTTGTAGATCGTCGTCTGCTTCTTGATCATGTCGCCGGCGTTGCGCGTCGCATTGTCCATCGCGCTCATGCGGGCGCCTTGTTCGGAGGCGGCGTTCTCGAGCAGCGCGCGAAACACCTGAACCGAGATGTTGCGCGGCAGCAGCGTCGAGAGAATTTCGTCCTGTCCCGGCTCATATTCATAGGACGCCTGCGGGCCTTCGACAGGCAGCGCATTTTCGTTCGAGGGAATTTGCGCCGGGATGAGCTGCTGCGCCGTCGGGATCTGTGCGATCACCGATTTGAAGCGCGAGAAGAACAGCGTCGCGACATCGAAGTCGCCCTCTTCGAACATGCGGATGATCTTCTTGCCGATCTCGTCGGCGTTGTCGAAGCCGATCTGCTTGACGCCGCGCAGCTCGATGACCTCGATGATGTTGCGCTCATACTGGCGGCGGAGCTGCTCGAAACCCTTCTTGCCGACGCAGAGGATCTTGACGGTCTTGCCCTGATCCTGAAGCCGCGCGATGTGCTCGCGGGCGAGACGCACGATGGAGGAATTGAAGGCGCCGCAAAGGCCGCGCTCGGCGGTGGCGACGACGAGGAGATGCGTCTCGTCCTTGCCATTGCCGGCCAAGAGCGGCGGTCCGCCCGCCGTCACGCTGGACGCGAGATTGGCGAGCACCGACTCCATCCGCTCGGCATAGGGACGCGCCGCTTCCGCCGCCGACTGGGCGCGGCGCAATTTCGCGGCGGCGACCATCTGCATGGCCTTGGTGATCTTCTGCGTCGCCTTGACGGAGGAGATGCGGTTTCGAAGATCCTTTAGCGAGGGCATATCGTTTTGCCTGTCTCGTTTTTCCAACGCCCGTTATGGCCGGGACAAGCCCGGCCATGGCGATACGCTCGTTACGCGAAGCTCTTCGCGAAGCTCTCGACGACGCTCTTGAGTTTCGCCGCGGTCTCGTCGGTGAGATCCTTCGTCGTGCGGATGCTCTCGAGAATGTCGCTGTGCTGCGAGCGCAGCAGAGCGAGCAAGCCGTCTTCGAACGCGCGCACGCGATTGACCGGCAGCGGATCGAGATAGCCGTTGACGCCGGCGTAGATCACGCAGGTCTGCTCTTCCATCTTCAAGGGCGAGAACTGCGGCTGCTTCAAGAGTTCGGTGAGGCGCGCGCCGCGATTCAAGAGGCGCTGCGTCACCGCGTCGAGGTCCGAACCGAACTGGGCGAAGGCGGCCATTTCGCGATACTGCGCGAGTTCGCCCTTGATCTTGCCGGCGACCTTCTTGGTCGCCTTGGTCTGCGCCGAAGAGCCGACGCGCGACACCGAAAGGCCGACGTTCACCGCGGGACGAATGCCCTGGTAGAAGAGATCGGTCTCCAGGAAGATCTGGCCGTCGGTGATCGAGATGACGTTGGTCGGAATATAGGCCGACACGTCGTTCGCCTGCGTCTCGATGACCGGCAGCGCGGTGAGCGATCCCGCGCCGCGATCGTCGGAAAGCTTCGCGGCGCGCTCGAGCAGGCGCGAATGCAGATAGAAGACGTCGCCCGGATAGGCTTCGCGGCCCGGCGGACGGCGCAGCAGCAGCGACATCTGGCGGTAGGCGACGGCCTGCTTGGACAGATCGTCATAGATGATCACGGCGTGCATGCCGTTGTCGCGGAAATACTCGCCCATCGCGCAACCGGAGAAGGGCGCGAGGAACTGCATCGGCGCCGGATCCGAGGCCGTCGCGGCGACGATGATCGAATAGTCGAGCGCGCCGCGCTCTTCGAGCACCTTGACGAATTGCGCCACGGTCGAGCGCTTCTGGCCGATGGCGACGTAGACGCAGTAGAGCTTCGACTTCTCGTCGTCGCCGTCGTTCAGCGATTTCTGATTGAGGATCGTGTCGAGCGCGATGGCGGTCTTGCCGGTCTGGCGATCGCCGATGATGAGTTCGCGCTGGCCGCGGCCGATCGGGATCAGCGCGTCGACGGCCTTCAGGCCCGTCGCCATCGGCTCATGCACGGATTTGCGCGGAATGATGCCTGGCGCCTTGACGTCGACGCGGGAGCGCTGCGTCGCCTTGATCGGCCCCTTGCCGTCGATCGGATTGCCGAGCGCGTCGACGACGCGGCCCAGGAGCTCCTTGCCGACGGGAACCTCGACGATGGCGCCGGTGCGCTTGACCGTCTGGCCTTCCTTGATGTGGCGGTCGTCGCCGAAAATCACGATGCCGACATTGTCGGTTTCGAGATTGAGCGCCATGCCCTTGGTGCCGTCCTGGAATTCGACGGTCTCGCCGGCCTGCACATTGTCGAGTCCATAGACGCGCGCGATGCCGTCGCCGACGGACAGAACCTGGCCGACCTCGGTGACTTCGGCCTCGGCGCCAAAGTTGGCGATCTCTTTCTTGAGGATCGCGGAAATTTCTGCGGCGCGGATATCCATCAGCCGACCTCTTTCATGCGTGTGCGGATTGAGTTGAGCTTGGTGCGCACGGAGGCGTCGACCATGCGTGAACCGATTTTGACGATCAGACCGCCGATGATCGACGGATCCGTCGTCACCTTGAGATCGATGGTCTTGCCGCCGGTGACGCCGGCGAGCGTCTCGCGCAGCGCGGCTTCATGATCCGGCTTCAGCGCCGCCGCGATCGTCACATCGGCGCGCACCAGGCCCTTCGCCTTGTCGTGCAGGCGGCGATAGGCGGCGATCATGTCGGAGATGACGAAGAGACGTCGCTTGGCGGCGACGAGACGGATGAAATTGGCGGCGATGCCGGTGATCTGGCCCTTGTTGAGAACCGGCTCGAGGGCGTCGAGCTGCTCCTTGGCGGAAAACACCGGGCTTTTGACCATGCGCTTGAGATCGGCGCTGCCGTCCAGCAGAGTCTTGAATCGATCGAGCGCCGCGGCGACGTCATCGGCGGCGTGATTTTCCGTCGCCAAATCATAGAGTGCGGAGGCGTAGCGACCCGCAACGCCTGATAAGGAATCCCCGTCTTGAGCCACTTGGTTCGCTCGTCAATCTACGTCGTTTGGAGACGCCGCTCGCAGTGCAAGTTGCACGGTCGCGACGATAAAGCGGTTAGCCTCAAACGACGGATGCTGTAGGAAAAGGAACGAGGGCCGCTGCGCCCCAGCTCCAAGGCGAGCGTCCCCTAACACAGGCGTTTTGGGGGCGCAACCCTGTCACATTGCCGCGATTTTTGGCGCCGGCCCAAAACCCGGCCAAGCAACAGCTATCGAGGGAGACATATTCATGACCAAAGCGGTCGTCGGAATAATCGGCGGGTCAGGCGTTTATGATCTACCGGGGCTCGCCAACATCCGCCGCGAGCGGGTCGCGACGCCCTGGGGCGAGCCTTCCGACGAACTCGTCTTTGGCGAACTCGGCGCGACCCAGGCGGTCTTTTTGCCGCGGCACGGGCGCGGCCATCGGCTCTCTCCCTCGACGATCAACTACCGCGCGAACATCGACGCGATGAAGCGCGCCGGCGTCACCGATCTGATTTCGGTCTCGGCCTGCGGCTCGTTCAGATCGGAGCTTTTTCCGGGTCTCTTCGTGCTGATCGATCAATTCGTCGATCGCACCTTCGCGCGGCGATCCTCCTTCTTTGGCGACGGCTGCGTCGCGCATGTGTCGATGGCGCATCCGATCGCGCCGCTGCTCTCCGCCCGCATCGGCGCGGCGGCGAAGGCCGAGAACATCGATCACGTCGCCGGCGGAACCTATGTCTGCATGGAAGGCCCGCAGTTTTCGTCCTACGCCGAATCGCTCACCTACAAAGCCGCCGGCTATGACGTGATCGGCATGACGGCGATGCCGGAAGCCAAGCTCGCGCGCGAGGCCGAAATCTCCTACGCCACCGTCGCCATGGTCACGGATTTCGATTGCTGGCACCCCGAGCACGACAATGTCGACATCGCCTCGGTGATCGCGGTCGTTCAGAAGAATTCGGCGACCGTCGCGCGCTTGCTGGCGCGGGTTCTGACGGATTTTCCGCGCGACCACGAGCCCTGCCCGATCGGCTCGGACCGCGCGCTCGACAACGCCATCGTCACCGCCCCCGAGGCGCGCGATCCGGAACTGCTGAAGAAGCTCGACGCGGTGATGGGACGCAACGCGGCGAACGTTTAGCAGCGCTTTCTCGTTTTTAGCGGGCCGCTGAGACTTGAGTTTGGACCTCATGTCTCAGCGGACGCCGCAGAGCCGATCGCCTCGGCAAGTTGCCCCTTATGGAAGGGGGCCACTAAACGTCAGGTAGGCATCGCCATAGCTCGTACGACGTTAGCTATTTTGGTTGCCTCAGATTCGGTCAAATCATAAGGAAGACCTTGGACGAAAACCGTGATGTTCGGCCTGATAGGAATAGGCAATATTGAACTGAACAACGGTCCCTTAGGCTGTCTTTCGGTCGACGGCTCTTCCAATATTATCGGGGTCGACGTTTCTTTTTTCTGGTCATTTTTGCGTCTCTCTCGGGACTGTACGCTGGGTTTGAAGCCGAGCGGATTTTCGAGATAACTGCCGAAATCGTCCACTGCCGATTTCAGTCGGCTAAGATAGGTCGACAAACTTCCCGGCGAGTAAGATCTGCCCTGCAGATTGCTGAAGCGACGCATCACGTCATCAAGGTTCAGCTTCGTTACGTCGGTGGCTTCATCTTCAGACAAAATGCTCAGTACTTTCGCGGCCGCGGCTTTGCGCGCCGCAACCGTTGCCTTCGCCATTAGCCCCTTTGCCGACAAGTAGTCCAAAAACTCCAAAAGCCCTCGTCTTGATCGATCGTTAGACATCTTGATCGCCCCTTGCGTGTTTCTAAAGATAAAAATCTATCCATCATGTGTCAAGAAATTTCTTTTGGACAATATTAGACAAAGATTGATCATCACGCCTTCTAGGATGACGTGGCTGTATGTCCCGATCAAAATGCGCTAAGAAGCGCCGACTTTGCATTCCGAGGATCGTTCATGCCGCTTGCCGCCGCCATTCGCACCATTCCCGATTATCCCAAGAAGGGAATCCTGTTTCGCGACATCACCACCCTGCTCGGCGACGCCAAGGCGTTCCGCAAGGCGGTCGACGAACTCGTGCAGCCCTGGTGCGGCGGCAAGATCGACAAGGTCGCCGGCATGGAGGCGCGCGGCTTCATTCTCGGGGGCGCGGTGGCGCATCAGCTTGCCGCCGGCTTCATCCCGATCCGCAAGAAGGGCAAGCTGCCGCATCGCGTCGTCTCGGTCGCCTATGAGCTAGAATATGGCGTCGACGAAATGGAGATGCATGAAGATGCGGTCTCCCCCGGCGAGCGCGTCATTCTCATCGACGACCTGATCGCCACCGGCGGCACCGCCGAGGGCGCGGTGAAGCTCCTGCGCCAGGCCGGCGCCGAGGTCGTCGCCGCCTGTTTCGTCATCGACCTGCCCGACCTCGCCGGCGTGAAAAGGCTCCAGGCGCTCGGCGTCCCGGTGCGCACGCTCGTCGCCTTCGCAGGCCACTAAAGCGCCTTTTTCCGGGTGTTCTTGCTCAGCCCAGGCTCGAAGTTCAGAATCTCCGTGAGAGGCTTGCATAGGCGCATGACGCCGCGACGGACCCATTTGGCGCTGGCGGCGCTCGCCCTCGTCGCGCTCGTCGGCGGAGTCGCGGCCCTCCGCTATATGCCCGACGTTGGGAGCGCCTCTCCCGTCCGTAGCGACGCCGCGCGCAGCGCCTGGAGCGGCGCGCTGCCGACCGGCCTGCGCAGCATGGCCCTGCGGATAAAGCCCGGCGCGTTTCCCCCTGCGCCGCCGCCCGAACCCACAATAGCGACGCCGCAAGAGCCGACCGTCGAAGTCGCGGCGCTGCCGCCGGGCGGCGACGGGCTCGAAGGGTCGGTGTCGTTCCCGCCCGCGCCGCCGCCCGCGCGGCCGGAGATTGTGGAAAAGCCCACGCCGCTGCCCCCGTCGCGACCCGCCAATCTCGCCGAGCTTGCCGACAAATTCGCCGAGACGGCGGCGGCAGCTCCTGCCCAGCCGCCGCAAACCGCCGAAGCGACCGCCCCCGCCGAGGTCCCGGCGCCGGCGCCGGCGCTCGCCAATGCGCCGCTGCCGCCGGCCCGGCCGCAGGAGTCGTCGGCGAGAGCCGCGGTTGAGGCGACGCCCACGGCGCAAGAATCGGCCCCGGCGTCGGCGCCGCCGACCCAGGTGGCGCGCGCCGTCGAGCCGACGTTGCGGGCCGCGCCCGAGGACGCGTTTCAGCAGGAGGCCCCGATCCGCTTCGGCATGGGGGACCAAGTCTTCGTGCGCATCTTCAAACAGGATGGGCAGCTCGAGCTCTGGCTTCGAAAGAGCAACAGCCGCTTCTCGCTCTACAAGACCTATCCAATCTGCAAATGGTCCGGCAAGCTCGGCCCCAAGCTCAAGGAAGCCGACTACCAGTCGCCGGAAGGCTTCTACAGCGTGTCGGCGAAGCAGCTGCATCCCCATTCGAATTATCACCGCGCGTTCAACGTCGGCTATCCGAACGCCTTCGATCGCCAGAACGGCCGGACCGGCGGCCTCGTCATGGTGCATGGCGCGTGCAAGTCGGTCGGTTGCTTCGCCATGACCGATCGCGGCATCGAGGAAATCTACGGCTTCGTCGAGGCGGCGATGCGCGCCGGCCAGCACGAAGTGCAGGTGCATATTTTTCCGTTCCGCTTAACGGAGCAGGCGATCGCCCGGGAAACCGGCGGCAGCTGGCTCGCCTTCGTCGGCGCCGGCGGCAATTATCAGCACTGGACCGCATTTTGGCATAATCTGAAGGAAGGCTACGACATCTTCGAACAGACCGGCGAACCGCCGACGGCCTTCGCCTGCGGCGATCATTACGCCTTTGGCGCGGGCGATTCATCATGCCGACGCATCGCCGGCTGGTGATCGCGGCGCGCTGAAACGCTGTTCAGCTTGGTTTCAGCCCGCGCGCGCGAGAATGCCTTCAGCGCTGGGGGGCGCAAACGAGGAAAACGCCGCATGCGGCTCGTGACATTCATCGGCGCGGCTTGCGCCTTCACCATTCTTTCTGCGCCGATCGCCGAGGCGGCCAATGCGCCGCTGTGCCTGGCGATCGCTCAAAACTACAACACCTGCATGCGCCAGCATCAGTACGGGCGCGGCGGCGGGCATGGCGGTTATGGTCCGGGCGACGGACAAGGATACGGACAAGGCTATGGCGGCGGTCGTGGCTACGGCCAAGGCTATGGCGACGACGATGACGATGAGGGCGGCTACGGCGGATATGGCGGCTACGGTGGCGGTTACGGCGGCGGCTCCCCGCGCCGCCGTTACGAGAGCGCCAAGGCGGCCTGCGCGATCTGGCTCGCGCAGATGCAGGCCAGCGGCTGCTTCAACTAGCCAAAGCAATGGCGCGGCCCGAGTGCGCCGCGCCACCGCCAGGGGTCACCTGTAAGGTTTCGGGCACTCGCCGTCGGACTTTTTCGCGATCTTCGCGGCGCGACGCGTGCAGTCGTTGCCGTAGGTTTTGTCATCACAGCCGCAGACGGGACGATAGTCCTTGGTGCAAATCTGTGGAACCTCCACACACGTGCCAGCGATGTCCGCGCCGCGGCATTGGCCCGGCTCGGGGTCGCACCACAAGCCTGTGTCGCATTGAATGCCGGCGATGCCTGCGCACATCTCGCCGACCTTGGCGGCTGAGGCGGGCGCGGAAACAAAGAGTGAGAGCGCCAGGGCGATCGCTGATGTCCAAAGTATTTTCGTCATATCCTCCTCCTTTAAAAAAATTTGTTGCTTCAATGCGCGGTCAGTGATGGCCCCTGCACCGACCGTTGTGCCGCTTATTGACCATCGCGGCGCGGCGCGCGCAGTCGTTGGCGTAAGTGCGGCCGTCGCAGCCGCAAACCGGCCTGAAAATGCGGGGACAGAAGTGCGGCCTGACCGCGCAATGGCCAAAAGCGTCGGCGACGCGGCAGGAGCCGGGGCGCATCTCGCACCAGAGGCCGTTCGCGCAGTGAAGGCCCACAAAGCCGCCGCACTTGGCGCCGACGCCGCCGGCGGCGACCGCTGGCGATGAATTCGCCATGAACAATATGAAGAGCGTGGAAGCGAGGAGCGCGCAAAGGCGCAAGCCAAGGCGTAAATGCATTGCAATTCTCCAAAAAATGCTTTCGTAACGGCAGGATAACGCCTAGGGCCGGCGAGCGTTCCCTCGACGGCGGCCGGCGGCCGGCGACCGGGGCGTTGATCGTTTGCGCCGGCGCGACTATGCTGCCTCCCACACGGGATGGGGCTCCCGGTAACCGCCTGATGAGGCTGATGGCTCCTGCCGCAAGGACGCGCGTCCTGCGGGAGGAGCGCGTCTGAAACGCCGCCTGCCGCAGCATGTTTGTCGTCCGCTCGCTGGAAAGGACGACGTCATGGGCTTCTTCATTGTATTTGCTGGCGGGGGACTGGCCGCGGCCGCGCGCCACGGGGTCAACATTCTTCTTGCCCGACTGATCGGCGTCGGTTTTCCCTTCGGGACGCTGACCGTGAACGTGCTTGGCTCGTTCCTGATGGGCGTGATCGTCGGCTATTTCGCCTTCCAGGGCGAGGCGTCCCAAAACTGGCGCCTGTTCCTCACGACCGGAATCCTCGGCGGCTTCACCACTTTTTCGGCGTTCTCGCTCGAGACGGTTTTGCTGTACGAGCGCGGCGAACTGGCGATGGCGACATTTTATGTCGTGGCGTCGGTCGGCCTTGCGGTCGCCGGCCTCCTCGCCGGCCTGTCGCTGCTGCGGCATTTTTCGTGAGGGCTTTGATCGAGCCCGGTCGAGGCTGCAAAATCGGTGCGGTGCGCTGGCGCGGTCGCCGGTACGGGTCTGTTTGAATTTCGGCTCACGCCCCGTAGCAGTCTCCCGCGGAGTGGACGATGAATGACTTGATTTGACCCAGAGCGAACATCCCGCGGAGCCGTACCGGATTTTTGAAAGCTCCGCGACATCGGACTATTGTTGAGGCTTTCGCAAGCCCTTTGCAGCGCAGTGCGTAGAGCGCATCGCGGGAGACGATCATGTTGAAAGCTACCGAAGAGGAGATCGAGCAAGTTCGGGAATACTTTGAATGGCAGGCGCCCGACCTCGTAGTGACTTTTATGCAGAAGGTCTACTCGGAGGCGGTCCTGAATGCGCGCCACGACGTGTGGGACATTCATACCAACAAAGATCGCTGGTGGGTCATCACGGGCGGCACAAACCTCTACTCTCAGGAGCAGTTCCCAAATATGGACCTTGCTCTGACCTTCCATATTGGCTTGATCCTCCGCATCCCGCGTACGGAAGAACAACAGCAAGACGATCTACGCATCCTCCCGTTCGGTCCAATCTTCGAGAAAATTGAAGAAGCCGGCGCCGCCGTGACACAGGCGCATAACCTCGCGGGCTATCAGGCCGTCGGCGTCCGCTGCCGTGAGGCGCTGCTCGAACTGATCGCCGTCGCGCAGGACGCGGCGATGTGGACCGACGCACCGCCGCTCCGCGCGAACTTCCGCGCGTGGACGGAGATCATCTGTAACAATCTCTTGGCGGGCGAAACCAACAAAGAGCGTCGCGGGGCCCTCAAGGATGCGCTTGAGTCCGCTTGGACGTTTTCCAATTGGCTGACGCACTCAAAGTCGACCACCTGGATTGATGCCGACATGGCGCACTCGTTGACCCAGCACGCCAGCGTCATGGCGACCTCATTGATCCTACGCGAGTTGCGCGGTGTGCCTGAGGAATGCCCGAACTGCGGCTCGCCGCATCTCGAACCCGAACAAGGCGAAAATACCGCAGCACCCGGCGTACTCTGGGAGCGACCGCGCTGCGGAGACTGCGGATGGACCGGCAGGCCCGTTCCAATCCTCGACCTGGAGAATGGACAGCCCATCATCACCCGCGAAGGCGAAGAATCTGGCGAGCACAGCATTATGACAGTACCTCTGCGCACGATCCTTAAGCCGGGCGATCCGCCGATCGAGCCGCTGAAGAAAACAGAGACCGGGCCACCCGAGCCAGTCGTCTATTTTGCCTACGGATCCAACATGTCGACCACCCGGCTGTGCAAGCGCATGCCTAGTTGCAAGCCGCTCGGCGTTGCTACCTTGCCGGGTCATGCGCTTCGCTTCCATAAGCGCAGCACCGACAAGTCCGGAAAGTGCAACGCGTTTGCCAGTGGCAATGACAATAGCGTGATCGGAGTCCTGTTCAGCTTTGACCCTGCCGAGCGTACCAAGCTAGATGAGGCCGAAGGCGTCGGCAGAGGCTACGAGCACGCGATGGTCACGGTCATCAACGACAAAGGTCGTAGGCGGAAAGTCCTTACTTATCTCGCCAGCCCCGACTACATCGACGACAGCCTCAAACCCTATGGATGGTACAAGGACTTTGTCCTTGCAGGTGGCAGGGAACACAGTCTGCCGCCGGAGTATATTGCAGAGAACATCCAGTCGGTTGACGCGATCGAAGATCCCAACAAGACAAGGGACAAGGAGGAGCGAGCCACGCTCCAAAGTCCCAGGCGGTGAGGCTACGGTCCCGGTGCGAGTTGTCGGTCCAGACTGCGGACGCGATGTCCGCTTGGCGCGAAGCGGCCCTCCCACCTGCCAACAACAGTTCTGTTTTACCCAAAGCTAAAATTTCAAACTGACCCACCACCCCATTCGCCAGGGCTTCGAACTCGAGTTACTTTCCGCTCACTCTCAGCCGTCATGCCCGCGCTTGTCGCGGGCATCCACGCCAGACGACCGCGAAACGCATCGCGCGGAGACGATAGGTTCGGCTCATATCCTCACATTTGCTTCGTGGCGTGGCGTGGATGGCCGCGACAAGCGCGGCCATGACGCGGTGAGATGACGCGTCATTAACCTGGATTCGGAGCCCACGCCCCATCCGCCCCACATATTGACAGTCGCCGGCTTTGAAGGGTAGATGAACGTCGCTTCGGCGCGGCGGTTTCGCCGCGCTTTTCGTTTGCGCCTGGCGCAAGCTCGAGGCGAAGCCACTAACTGCCAAGAAGCCGGCCGGCGGAGACGCCAGCGTCGGGACGAACACAGGAAAAAAAGATGTTCGCAGTCATTAAAACCGGCGGCAAGCAATATAGCGTCGCCGCGGGGGACGTGATCACCGTCATGGCGCTCGACGGCGCGCCGGGCGACGCGGTCACCTTCGACGAAGTGCTGATGCTGGGGGGCGACAGCCCCAAGGTCGGCGCCCCGACGCTCGCGGGCGTGAAAGTCTCCGGCGAGATCGCCGAGCAGACCCGCAGCCCCAAGTCGATCGCCTTCAAAAAGCGTCGTCGGCAGAATTCAAAGCGCAAGCGCGGTCATCGTCAGGATCTGACGCTCGTGAGAATCACCTCGATCGAGGGCTGACCGCCCTCTCGGGACCTGTAGGATAAAGCGGCCCCAGTCGCCGCATAGAAGATCGGAGCAAGACCATGGCGCACAAAAAGGCAGGCGGCTCGTCGCGCAACGGCCGCGATTCCGAGGGCCGGCGCCTCGGCGTCAAGAAATTCGGCGGGGAATCCGTCATCGGCGGCAATATTATCGTGCGCCAACGCGGCACGAAGTGGCGCCCGGGCCGCAATGTCGGCATGGGCAAGGACCACACGCTTTTTGCGCTCGTCGAAGGGGTCGTCGAATTCAAGTCCAGCGGCGGACGCGCCAGCGTATCGGTGGCGCCGGCGCCCGCCGCAGCAGCCGAGTAAGGCGGTAGGGGACGACCCGCCGCCGGCCTTCCGGCGGAACGTCGTCTCGACTACCTCTCTCGCGAATTCAGGCGGGAACGTTTCAGGCGAGATGTCCGGAAGCGCCGTGAAGGGCCAGTGGGGAGCGCTCTCCTTTCAGGCTCTTGGGCCAATATTTCCGATGTCGCTTGGAGCAATCAATGTTTCCCGAAATTACCCGCGACGACGTTTTTCGGCTGGAGACTGAAAGACTGTGGCTGCGTTGGCCGCGCGCGGCTGACGCCGAGGAGATTCGCCAGCACGTCGGCGATCCCGACGTCGCGCTGATGACCGCCAGCATCCCGCACCCTTATGCGCCGCACGACGCCGACGCGTTCATCGCCTCGGTGCGCGAGGAGAACGGCGCCGGCGGCGGCATCCATCTCGTCATCACCCCGAAGAACCGGCCCAACGAGCCGATCGGGCTGGTGAGTTTGCATGGCGCGGACCGTCGCGGCGCGGCGACGCTCGGATTCTGGCTGGGCAAGCCCTATTGGGGGCAAGGCTATACGACCGAGGCGGCCCGGGCGCTCATCGACCTCGCCTTCGGAATCACGTCGCTGGATCGGATCGTCTCCGCCGCGCGGCCGGACAATCGCTCGTCGTTGCATGTCCATGAGAAACTCGGCTTCCGGATGATCGGCCGCGGCATGCGGCCGGCGCCGGCGCGCGGCGGCGACATGGAAGTCGAGCTCTTCGAATTAAAGCGCGGCGAAGCGCACACGCTGTTCGGCGCCCGCCGGCCGCGATTCTTATCACCGTGAGCGGCAGATGAAGTTCCTCGACCAGGCCCGCGTTTTTGTCCGCTCCGGCGACGGCGGCGCGGGATCCGTCTCCTTCCGGCGCGAGAAGTTCATCGAATTCGGCGGGCCGGACGGCGGCGACGGCGGGCGCGGCGGCGACGTCGTCGCGGAATGCGTCTCCGGGCTCAACACGCTGATCGATTACCGCTACCAGCAGCACTTCAAGGCCAAGACCGGCGGCCACGGCATGGGTAAGAACCGCGCCGGCGGGCGCGGCGCCGACGCCGTGCTGAAAGTGCCAGTCGGGACGCAAATCTTCGAGGAGGATGGGGAAACCCTCATCGCCGACATGACCGAGGTCGGGCAGCGCGTCGTCATCTGCAAAGGCGGCAATGGCGGCTTCGGCAACGCGCATTTCACCACCTCGACCAATCGGGCGCCGCGGCGCGCCAATCCGGGCCTCGAGGGCCAGGAGCGCACCCTCATCCTGCGGCTGAAACTCATCGCCGACGCCGGGCTGATTGGCCTGCCCAACGCCGGCAAGTCGACATTTCTGGCGACGGTGACGGCGGCGAAGCCCAAGATCGCCGACTATCCCTTCACGACGCTTCATCCCGGCCTCGGCGTCGTGCGCAGCGACGACCGAGAACTCGTCCTGGCGGACATTCCGGGCCTGATCGAGGGCGCGCATGAAGGCCATGGCCTCGGCGACCGCTTTCTCGGCCATGTCGAGCGGTGCCGGGCGCTCCTGCATCTTATCGACGCGACCGGCGAACATGCCGGCAAGGATTACAAGATCGTCCGCGGCGAACTCGCCGCCTATGGCGCCGGTCTCGCCGAGAAGCCCGAAATCGTCGCGCTGTCAAAGATCGACGCGGTCGACGCGGATCATCTCAAGAAACAGCGGGAGCGGCTGAAGCGGGCGATCGCCGCCGCCGGGCCCGAGACGCATGATCGCCATCCGGCGCCGCTGCTCCTTTCGTCGGCAAGCCGCGCCGGCGTCAAGGAAGCGCTCCGCGCGGTGTTCGACGCCATCGCGGCGCAAAAGGCGTTCGAGCGCGCGTCGGACGCCGAGGGGCCCTGGAACCCCTGAGTGAGCAGGTTCCGAAGAAGTTGACCGACTTTTTCGAGGAGAACCTGCTCCAACATTTTGATTTTGAACGATTCCTTATCGATCACATGAGTCCATGCGTTCGGGAAGCGCTCTGGGCGGCCCAAACCCTTAATCGCCGCCGGGCGCGGCGTCGCCATTGACCTTGACAAGATCAGTGAATAGCTTCGACGGGCTATGAGCACGCGCAGCGAAGTCAAAACATCGCAGTATGGTTCGACGGCAGTCGCGCTGCTCGTCGCCTACCTGTTTGTTTTGCAAGGCCTTGCTGTCGGCGTTTCGTTCAACGGACGCGGTTCCGGCCTCTTCGCCAACACGATCTGCTTTAGCAAGGCTTCCGGACCGCTTTCCGGAGATCCCGCGACTCCCGCACGTCCGGCGCGGCACGGCGACGTCTGTTGCGTCGCGCATTGCGCATCGCTCGGCGGCGCGACCGCCGCCTCGCCGTTCATCGGCGAGACGCCCCCGGCCGCGTCCTATTCGACGATCGGACTGGCCTTTGACGAGACGTCTCGTCCTCCAGAGGCGTCGACACCGCCGCTCGGCTCCCGCGCCCCTCCCGTCCTGATCTGACGCTTGCCGCAGGAATGCGGCGTCACGCCCCGATGTCGGCGCCGCCGGCGGGGGAGAGTCAGACCAGCGTATCCGTCGTTTGTCAGCGTGCATCGCAGAGAGCACGCGCCGCTCAGTTCTCAGACTGGCGGTTGCGACGAGCCATCGGACCGCGCAGCGATTTGGGATCATGGAACAGAAAACTCAATTGGCGCCGCGCCTCGCGAAGAGGGCGCGCATCGCGGCCTCGGGAGAACGGCGCTGCTCTCAGAACGGGAAGCTGACCGCGGCGAGTGACGGCGACATCCGCATCGCGCCCGAAGCCATTGCGGCGCCGGCCCCGACGCGCGGACGGGTCGAGGTCGTCGAGACCTATTTCGATCCCGACGGCCGGCCCATGAAGCGCAAAAGCCTTGGCGCAGCCAGGGTGGCGCGCTTCTATGACGCCAAGGGCAATCAGGTCGAGGAGGCCTACTTCAACGCCGAGGGCAAGCCGACGATCCGCAAGGATCTTGGCGCGGCGCGCATCTCCTGGCGCTATGACGACAGCGGCAACCAGGTCGAAGCCGCCCTGTTCGGCGCCGACGGCGCGCCCTTGCCCCGCAAGCGGCGCGGCAAGCGGGCGTTCGCAGCGTCTGAAGGGGGCTGACGCGGCGTCCTATTTGACGCGCGCGATCAGAAACCCGTCCCAACCCTTGGCGCCGACGGTTTGCACCGCCGTCGCTTCGACCCGCCCCTCCGCGGCGACCGCGTCAAACAGCGCGCGCGCTCCCAGCGCGCCGCTGTCCGTGGCCGACGCGTCCGCGACGGCGCCCTCCCGAATGACATTGTCGACGATGATCAGCGCGCCGGGACGCGACAGCTTCAGCGCATAATCGAAATAGGCGGCGTTGCTGGGCTTATCGGCGTCGATGAAGGCAAGATCGAAGGGTTGCCCGCGCTCTGATTCAAGCAGCGGCAACATTTCGAGCGCGGGGCCGACGCGCAGATCGACGCGCGCGCTCATGCCTTCGCGGGCAATATTGGCGCGAGCGACCTCGGCGTGATGCGCATCGACTTCGAAGGTGACGACCTTGCCCCCCTCGCCCACGGCCCGCGCCAGCCAGGTCGTCGAGTAGCCTCCAAGCGTCCCGATTTCGAGAACGCGTCTTGCGCCGATTGCGCAGGCGAGCAGATACAGCAATTTGCCTTGCGGCGGCGAAACGTCGATCTCGGGAAGGCCAGCGCGCGCATTTGCCGCAAGCGTTTCCTCCTGCGCTTCTTCTTTGGAAATCAGCGCCGCGCCGATGTAGTCGTCCACGCGACGCCCGTTTTTTACTTCGAACATTTGACGTCCCCTAGATCGAGCGCCTAACGTTAGTTAGGGCGAAAATAAATTGACATCTCGCGTGATATCACGCGATGTTCCGCCGTCGTTCGCGCGCCAAAGCGCACGGGCGCAAAAAGGCTTGATAGCCGCATTTCACGAGCCCCAGTTGGACTGCGGCCGATATGCTGCTCATCACAACACTTTATGGGAGCACAACAAATGATCAAGCTTGCTTTGACGACGGCCCTTGCCGCCGTCGCCTTTAGCGCCTCGGCCTTTGCCGCGCAGTGGAATGTGACCGAAGCCAACAAGGCGGGCATCAAGCGCGCTCAGGGCACCTGGACTGTCGCGACGGAAGGCGACAAGGTTTCGGGCAAGAGCGAAATGCAGCTCGATAACGGCTCCACGCTGACCTACAAGCTTGAAGGCGAACTCACCGGCGGCGTTTACACGCTCAAACTCGTGGACCGCACCGATTCCAAGAAGAATTGCGTATGGACCGGCAAGCCCGTCGAGGGCGCCCACAACGTGTATATTGGCGAAGCTGCCTGCGACGGCGAAAAGATCGTGATCAGAGGCGGCCAGAATTAAGCGCTGACAACAGCTTCTTACAACACAAACGCCGGCTCAACGCCGGCGTTTTTCGTTTGGCGTTGGGTTGTCATCGCGCCAATTAGAGCAGGTTCCGAAAAAGTTGAGAGACTTTTTCGATGAGAACCTACTCCAACATTTTGATTTTGAACGATTCCTGACCGATCACATGATTCCATGTGACCGGGAAGCGCTCTAAGCCTCCTCCATCGCCTCCAGTTCCGCGATCAGACCCTCGATCATTTCAAGACCGATGTTCCAGAACGCGGGATCCCGCGCGTCCAATCCGAAGGGCTTGAGAAGCTCGCCGTAAGGCTTGGCGCCGCCGGCTTCGAGCAGAGCGAAATAGCGCTCGGCGAATCCGTCATGCGCCTTTTGATAGACGCCGTAGAGCGAATTCACCAGGCAATCGCCGAACGCATAGGCGTAGACGTAGAACGGCGAATGGATGAAATGCGGGATATAGGCCCAGAAGGTCTCATAGCCGGGGCCCAGGCGGATTGAAGGGCCAAAGCTTTCGGCCTGCACGCTCATCCATAATTCGCAGATCTGATCTGCGGTCAGTTCGCCTTCGCGTCGCGCGTTATGCACCTTTCGCTCGAAGGCGTAGAACGCCATCTGCCGCACCACGGTGTTGAGCATGTCCTCCACCTTGGAGGCGAGCAGCGCCCGCTTTTGCGCCTTATCCGACGCTTGCGCGATGAGCGCGCGGAAGGTGAGCATTTCGCCGAAGACGGACGCCGTCTCCGCGAGCGTCAGCGGGGTCGGCGCCATCAAGGCGCCCTGTCGCGCCGCAAGCACCTGATGCACGCCATGGCCGAGTTCATGCGCGAGCGTCATCACGTCGCGCGTCTTTCCTTGAAAATTCAGCAGCACATAGGGATGCGCGGAAGGCACCGTCGGATGTGAAAAGGCGCCCGGCGCCTTGCCCGGCCGCACCGGCGCGTCGATCCAGTTCTTCTCAAAGAAGCGCCCGGCGATCTCCGCCATGCGCGGCGCAAACCCGTCGTAAGCCCCGAGCACGATTTCGCGCGCCTCCGGCCAGGAATAGCGTTTGGCCGGCGCCGACGGCAGCGGCGCGCTGCGATCCCAATAGTCGAGCGCCTCCTTGCCGAACCATTTCGCCTTGAGCTTGTAGTAGCGATGCGACAGGCGCGGATGCGCAGCCTCCACCGCTTGCGCGAGCGCCTCGACCACCTCGCGTTCGACGCGGTTGGAGAGGTGGCGCGAATCGGCGACGTCCTGGAATCCGCGCCAGCGATCCGAAATTTCCTTGTCCTTCGCCAACGTATTGGTGATCAGCGAAAAGGTGCGCAGACTGTTCTTGAGCGTCACGCCGATCGCCTGCGCCGCTTCCCGACGCGTCTCTTCGCGTGAATCTTGCATCAGATTGAGCACGGGCTCGATCGCCAGCTCCTCGCCTGCGACCTTGAAGCGCAGCCCGGCGATGGTGTCGTCAAACAGACGATTCCATGCGGCCGCGCCGGAGATGTATTTTTCGTGGAACAGCTCTTCCAGCTTGTCCTCGAGTTCGTAAGGCTTCTCCTTGCGGATGTCTTCGAGCCACGGCTTCCAGCGCGAGAGCGGCTCCTTGCTGGCCGCGGTCATCAGCGCAGCGTCGTCCATCCGATTGAGCTCAAGCTGAAAAAACAGGAGCTGCGCCGAAGCGTTGGTGACCTTCTCCTGCACGTCGCCATAGAATTTGGCGCGCGCGGGATCGGTGGTGTCGCCGCTATAGAGCAGGCCGGCGAAGGACATCAGCCGCCCGAGCAAGTCCTGCAGCGCTTCATATCGCGCGACCGCCTCGCCGAGCTTGACGCTGGCGTCGGGCCCTTTAGCTAGCGACTCTAGCCGGCCGCGATAATCCTTGCCGAACTGCGCAACCTCCTGCGCGGCCTTGCCAAGATCGGACGCGACCTGGGGAGAATCGATGCCCGGATAGAGATCGGCGAGATTCCATTCCGGCAGTCGTTCCGCGGTTTTCGCGGCGGGAGCTTCGGCGATCGAATGGGCGAAAGAAGGGGCGCTGAACATGGCGGGGACCAAAATGGGCGGCTCCGACAAGCGAAGACGCGAGGATCGGGATAGGCCTAAATATGGCAAGAGGCCGGACAGGATCAACCTGCGGTCAGGGTCGGCGCCAGCGCCAGTTGCGTCTATAACATTATGAGAGCGAAAGAATCAGCTTAGGTGCGCGCAATGGCGGGAGAGCCCGATTTTCTCAGTTCGGTAACGTCGCGTTACGCCATGGCGCGAGATATTTTCGCGCGTATCGCAACCTTCCTCAACAAAGCGACCTTCAAGATCAAGCGCGGGCCGCCGCTCGAAATGATTGGCGAGATCGCGAAGCGGTTCAAAACCGACGACTATGATCGGCTGACTCTCAAGGAGCTCGCCGAGACCAAGGCCGGCGCGACTTTCGTCGACGAGAAGGTTCAAGACATCAACCGCGCGAGCTTTCATCGCTCCGCCTTCATGCTGAACGCATTCACCCATTTGTTTTTCGTCGACCTCGCCGCGCAACTGTCGTTCTCGTTCCTCACGCTCAAATTCGCCTTCGTGATCGCCAACATCATTCTCGCGCTGCTTGCGCATTCGTCGGTGCGTCAAAGCTATCGCGCGCTGCTCGCGGGGCCGAATGCGCTTCCGCCCAAACGGCGCTTCTGGGGCATGTTTCCCAATCCGGCCTATAACCGCACGGTGAAGAAGAATTCACGCAGCTATGCGCACAGCGCCTGGGAAGAAAAATCCCTGTTCCGGCCAGCCTATTTCGTCAACGCGGCGCTCATCTTTCTTGGCGCGCAATTCATTCTTCCGCCGGACCGTCTCATTTTTCCCTTCAGCTTCATCGTCGGGAAAATTTCCGGACTGTTCACGACCCTGGTCATGGCGTTCGATGTCTGGCGCGGCTTTCGCGCCGGCGATGCGGCGCGGACCGCGCGCGAAAGGGAAGTCTCTGTCTACCGCGATCTCGACGTCTGAACCCAAGCTTCTTTGGTCAGTGCGGCGAATTAAGCGCGTCAGCTCCGGCTTATTCGCAACCATGCGAGCCTGGAGGCTCGCGGTCCAGGATGCGCCGCGCTTGGATCGCGAGCCTCCTGGCTCGCCAACGCTCCACCGATTCATTTATTTCATGGCGTCGGCTTACCGGCCGCGCAGCCGCGCCAGAACGTCTTTCGTCGCAAAGCCGTCGGCGGGCTGTATGCCCTCGCTCAATTGAAAGGCGTGGATGGCGTTGCGGCTTGCGCGCCCGAGCTTGCCGTCGAATGTGCCGCGATAAAAGCCGCGTTCGGTCAACAGTTGCTGCATCGCCTTGACGTCGGCGGTCGGCAGCGGCGCGACCTTCGGCCAGGGCGTGATCGGAATATCGCGCCCGGCGATGCGATCGGCGAGCAGCGCGACCGACATCGCATAGGCGTCGGACGTATTGTATTGCCGAATGACTTCGAAATTGTCGGTGATCAGAAAGGCCGGGCCGTTCGCGCCCGCCGGCAGATAAAGGCTTGCGGCGCCGCCGCCGGGAAGCGCGCCGCCATCGGCGCGCGTCACGCCGAGCTGCCGCCAGCGGGCGAAGTCGAGATCAAAGGCGGCGTAGTCGAATCCCGGGGGCAGTCGAACTTCGACGACGGCGGGCGCTCCGGCGACCCATCCGGATTTCGCCAGGAAATTGGCGATGGAGGCCACGGCGTCGCCGTGCGAGCGCCAGATGTCCGGCGCGCCGCCGCCCGCGTCGCTTTCGGCATATTTGAGATAGGCGGAAGGCATGAACTGCGGTTGGCCCATGGCGCCGGCCCAGGAGCCGCGCAATTGCGCGCGCGTCGCATAGCCCTTCTCCAGCATCACGAGCGCGGCGACAAATTCCTCGATGAAGGTTTCGGCGCGATGCCCCTTCCACGCAAGCGACGCCAGGACGCGCAGCGCGTCAGAGCCGCCAGCCGCCGTTCCGAAATTGCTCTCGACGCCCAGTATGGCGACGACGATCTCGCTTGGAACGCCGTGGCGCAACTGCGCCCGACCGAGCGGCCCCGCGAGTTCGGCGGCGACCGCACGGCCGCGCGCGACGCGACCATTCGTCACGGCGCCGGCGAGATATGCCGGAATCGAAATGGTGAACTCGGACTGTGCGCGCGGCTTCGCCGAGACCGATGGATCCGGCGCAAGTCCAGCGATCGCCGCGTCGAAGGTTTCGCGCGAGACGCCCGCGGCCTGCGCCGACGGCCACAGGCCCTGCAAAAACGCCTCAAACGTGTCGGCCTTGGCGGGGCCTCCGACAAGCCAGAGAGCGGCGACTGCACGAACCGACGCGCCGAGCATCTGACGTCGATCAATCCCTGCACAGAGTATTGGCTCAAGGCGCCGCATCATTAGCCAGTCCTTTGCTGCTTCTTTGGAAATATTACACCTTCCGCCATTTCGTTTGACAGGGGGCGGGCGCTGCCCTCTACTGAAAAAAGCTTAATGTATGAATAGGGAGCGAGTGATGCTCGCCTGTCGCGAAGAATGACTCATCAACCTTCGACTACCAGTTTCGACCGTTCGATCAAACTGCGCGATCAATCCCCGGAGAGCGCAACGAAGGTCTCGGAAATCAAAGCGCGGCTGCGCGGCGCAGGTCTTCGCCCAACCGTGCAGCGGCTCGCTCTGAGCCGATTGCTGTTCGGCAATGGCGATCGACATGTTAGCGCCGAGGCTTTGCACGCTGAAGCGCGCGAAGCCGGTCTGACAATGTCTCTCTCCACGGTCTACAACACGCTCAACCAGTTCGCCGGAGCCGGGCTGTTGCGCGAGATCGCCGTGCAGGGACCCCGCACCTACTTCCACACCCGCACTTCGCCGCACCATCACTTCATGGATGAGGCTACGGGCCGTATGTTCGACGCCGCCGATGGCTCTGTCGAATTTACGCGGTTGCCGGCGCCGCCGGAAGGGACGGAAATCGTCGGCTGCGACGTGATCATCCGCATTCGCCCAAAGAGGGGGTGAGCGAGAGCCCGCCGCGAGATGCGCGCTGCTTTTGCGCGTCGGGCGGCTGGCCTATGCATACGAACGATCGCCCCTTGCTCGCAGCTTATTTCCGCTGCGCGTCGCGCCACTGCCGCACGACGGCGAGCGCATTCTCAATATGCTTCGTTGCGCCGGAATCCTCGAGCGCCGAGAGAATCTTTCCATCGGGCGCGATGACATAAGAGATGCGGTTGGCGAACATCGCGCCCGCGACCGGAACCTTGAAACTGGCGTCATAGGCGTTGATCACCTTGAAGCCCGGATCGGCGCCGACGGGAAATTTGTCCCGGCACTCTTTCGTCGAGAATTCGCGCTGCGTGGCGATCTTGTCGCTCGATACGCCGATGACGCTCGCGCCCATGGCGGCGAACTGCTCCGTCGCCTCGGCGAATTCATGCGCCTCGAGCGTGCAGACGCTCGTGAACGACTTCGGATAGAAATACAGCACGACCGGACCCTTCTCGAGCGCCTGACGCAGCGAGAAGGAGAATTCCTTGCCGCCCTGCGCGGCCTCCAGACTGAAATCGGGCGCGGCGTCTCCGGGCTTGAGAGCGGCAAGCGCGGCGCTCGAGACGAGAGTCAATAAGGCGGCGGCGATGGCTCTCATGGGGCTCTCCTCAGCGGTCGGCATTCCTTCACAGGGAAATGGTAGCGCTCGCCTCCCGGCCAAGCCCGGGAAACACAATGTTGCGGCGCAGCATTGCCCGAAATAAGATCAGAATCCAGTCGAGCGCCTCGCGCTTAAAGGACGTTGATGACAAAGCACCCCCATGCTGCGCAGACGAACTCTGTCCGCACAGAGCGGACTTCCTCCCGCCCTGGCCACGCCTCCTCTGCCGATGACTTCCCGCGTCTCGCGTCGAGCGCCTTCGTCGAGGCTTGGCCAAGCGCTTTTCTGGCGGCGGAGCGGGCCGCCGATAGAGACCCATACGGCTACGCGGCCCTGAGCAATGTCATCGACCGTTCGCTTCATGCGAGCGTCGCCCATCTGACCGGCGGCCTTTCGCCCGCCTCGATGGCAAGCGCCTATTGGGACTGGGCGACGCATCTTGCGTCATCGCCGGGAAAGCAGATGCAGCTTGCCGAAAAGGCGATGCGCAAAACTTGGCGTTTCACCAATTACGCCTGGCGCTGCGCGCTGCAGCCCAGCGCCGCGCCCTGCATCGAGCCGCTGCCGCAGGACAAGAGATTTGCCGGCGAAGCGTGGCGGCGCTGGCCCTACGCGCTGCTCTACCAAGGTTTTCTGCTCAATCAGCAGTGGTGGCACAACGCCGCGACGGGCGTCCGCGGCGTCACCAAGCAGCATGAGAACGTCGTCGAATTCGCCTCACGGCAATTGCTCGACATGTTCTCGCCGTCGAATTTCTTAGCGACGAATCCCGAAGCCCTGCAACGCACGCTGGAGACCGGCGGCGTCAATCTCGTCTATGGCCTGCAGAATTTTCTTGAAGACATGGAGCGGCGCGCCGGCGGCAAGCGGCCTGTCGGCGCCGAAGCCTTCGTTCCTGGTCAGAACGTCGCGATCACGCCGGGCAAGGTGATCTATCGCAACCGGCTGATCGAACTCATCCAATATGCGCCGGCGACGGAGACGGTGCGGCCCGAGCCCGTGCTCATCACGCCCGCCTGGATCATGAAATATTACATCCTCGATCTATCGCCGCATAATTCGCTCGTGCGGTTTTTGACCGAGCAAGGCTTCACCGTGTTCATGATCTCGTGGCGCAACCCCAGCGCCGAAGATCGTGATCTCGACATGGAAGCCTATCGCAGACTCGGCGTGATGGCCGCGCTCGACGTGATCTCGCGGCTCATGCCGGACCGGAAGATCCATGCCGCCGGCTATTGCCTGGGCGGAACGCTGCTCGCTATCGCCGCGGCGGCCATGGCGCGCGACAACGACGATCGTTTGCAGAGCGTAACGCTGCTTGCCGCGCAAACCGATTTCACCGAGGCCGGAGAACTGACGCTCTTCGTCAACGAGAGCCAGCTCGACTTTCTCGAAGATCTGATGTGGGAGCACGGCTTTCTCGATTCCAAGGAAATGGCCGGCGCGTTCCAACTCCTGCACTCCAACGATCTTGTCTGGTCCTATGCGCTGAAATCCTATCTCATGGGCGAGCGCGAGCCGATGACCGACTTGATGGCCTGGAACGCTGACGCGACGCGCATGCCCTACAAGATGCATTCCGAATATCTTCGTCGGCTTTTCCTCAACAATGATCTCGCCGAGGGCCGGCTGCGCGCCAACGGCGGCGCCGTCGCGCTCAGCGACATCCGCGCCCCGATTTTCGCCGTCGGCACGGAGCGCGATCATGTCGCGCCCTGGCGCTCGGTTTATAAGATCCACCTGCTCGCCGACTCTGAAATCACCTTCCTGCTGACGAGCGGCGGGCATAACGTCGGCATCGTCTCGGCGCCTGCGACGAAACGCGGCGACTACCGCTTCACAAGCCGCGTGGACGGCGAGCATTACGCCGAGCCCACAGAGTGGGTGAAGATCGCGGCTGTCAGGGAAGGATCATGGTGGCCGGAATGGAGCGCCTGGCTCGCCGCCCGATCCGGCCCAAAGGTCGCGCCGCCTGCGATCGCCGAAGCGCTCTGCGACGCGCCGGGAACCTATGTGCTGCAGAGCTGACGGGCTAAGATCCGACGCTCGCGCGTCGTAGCAATTTGCCTCCGCTTGTCATCCTCGACGCGCGAAGCGCGATCGGGGATCCAGAGCAACATCACAGACATTTTTTATGAGTCTGGATTCCCGATCGCGCGCAAAGCGCGCGTCGGGAATGACACCCCGCTTTCGGCTCACACGTGAATCGCGCGGCCGTAGGCCGCGAGCACGCTCTCATGCATCGTCTCAGACAGCGTCGGATGCGGAAAGATCGTGCGGATCAGATCTTCTTCGGTCGTCTCGAGATTCATCGCGATGACGAAGCCCTGAATCAATTCCGTCGCTTCGACCCCAAAAATATGCGCGCCGAGCAGCCGCCCGCTCTTGGCGTCGAAGATCGTCTTCACGACGCCTTCGAGTTCACCGAGCGCGATCGCCTTGCCATTGGCGAGATAGGGGAAGCGGCCGATCTTGACGTCAATCCCCTGCTCCTTCGCCTTCGCCTCTGTCAGACCGACGGACGCGACCTGCGGATGACAATAGGTGCAGCCTGGAATGCGCGATCTGTCGAGCGCGTGGGCGTCCACTCCGGCGATCGCCTCGACGCAAGTGACCCCCTCATGCTCCGCCTTATGCGCCAGCATCGGGCCGCCGGCGACGTCGCCGATCGCGTAAACGCCTTCGACATTGGTGCGCCCGAAGCCGTCGATCTTGATGACGCCCCGCTCAAGCGCGACGCCGAGCGCCTCTAGCCCGAGATTTTCGACATTGGCGACGACGCCGATCGCCGACAGCGCGCGCTCGACGTCGAGCGTCTGCGTCTCGCCATCCGCGGGTTTCAGCGTGACGACGAGGCTGTCGGCCTTCTTCTCGACGCCCGTCACTGTCGTCGCGACGCGAATGTCGATCCCCTGCTTCTTGAACGATCGATGCGCCAGAGCGGCGATCTCTTCGTCTTCGCTCGGAAGAATATGCGGCAGCGCTTCGACGAGAATGACCTCGACGCCGAACGTCCGATAGAAGGAGGCGAATTCGACGCCGATGGCGCCGGCGCCGACGATGAGCAGCGATTTTGGAAAGCGCTCCGGTTTCATCGCCTCGAAATAGGTCCAGACGAGTCGTCCATCGGGTTCAAGGCCCGGCAGAACGCGCGGGCGCGCGCCGGTCGCGATGATGATGTGTTTCGCCTGATAGACGCCGTGGTCGAGCCTCGTTTTCGGCGAGGGCAGTTGCGGCGGCATGGGCGGTTTGGTCGGCGCGGCGACGCGCACCTCGCCCTTTCCGGCGAGCGTCGCCTCACCCCAAATCACATCGATCTTGTTCTTCTTGAGCAGAAACGCCACGCCGCCATTGAGCCGCGTCGCCGCCTCGCGCGAATGCGCGACGATGCGGGCGACGTCGGCGCTCAGGGCGCCTGACGAAACGCCGAATCGCTCGCCCTCGCTGGCGAGGCGATAGACCTCGGCGGAGCGCAGCAGCGCTTTTGTGGGGATGCAGCCCCAGTTCAGGCAAATGCCGCCGAGATGCTCGCGCTCGACGACCGCGGTCTTCAGTCCCAATTGCGCGGCGCGGATCGCGGCGACATAGCCGCCGGGCCCGCCGCCGATGACGATGAGATCATATGTGTCGGCCATGCTTCGTCCTAGCTTCCCAGTGACTCAGTCTTCAGCGTTGTCGGCAAACTCTAAAAATTCACGAAAATTTACGCCCTGAACGAAAAGCATATATTGTTTAGACGTTTGCAGTCACCTGACCTTAAGGGGGCTTTGATGAGCGCCCGTCTTGCATCTGCGACCGCCTCGCTGCGTTCGCTTTCTTTCAAGATCCTCGCTGGTCTGCGTCGCGCCGCTCATTTCATCTGGCGCGCGGCAATAATTGTCGTGCGTCTTTTGCTTTTGGCCTTTCTGACGGTTCTGGTGACCGCTTGGGCCATTTCCACGCCGAAAGACCACCCCTATCGCGTTCTTGATCCCGACTCGCGCGACTGCAACATGCGGATCGGCGAAAACGGGAACTACGCGTCGCCGGCTTGGAATATTCTGGCTGCCTATGGGAACGCCGAAAACGAAGCGGCGCTCAAGGACGAGGCAGGTCGTTGGGACACGAGATTTCAATGCGCGATACAGCGTCACGAAGTTCCTGTCCCTCGCGCTGATGACAACAATCGATCGAACGCGCTTGGCTACACGCTGGCCTTTCTGGAATTCAAGGAGGATGGCGAGCCGTTCGAGCTGATCAAAGACCCTCATCAGCTGTTCACCATGAACGAATTGACCGATCGCGTGAGCTATATCGAACGCAGCTCATGGAAGCCGATCACACAGCTTGAGGCGCTCAACGCGCATCTTAGATCCGTTGAAAAGCGCACCCACGCCGATGAATTTGGGAATGCCGTCAAGCACAGCAATTACGTCATCGTCTTCGTTCATGGCTGGCGACATGACGCTTCGATCGGAGACGGCAATGTCACCGATCTTCGCGCTTACGCAGCGCATGTCGCGCGCTACCTTCGCGACCGGTGCATCGCTGGCGAAAGCGAGCATTGCGGGCGCGAGGTGACGGCGGTGTACGTCGGCTGGCGAGGCGCACGCCTGAACGAGACGCGACTGCATCTTCCCTTTATCGCGATGGGCAATAGCGTGGGCGCGCTCTTAGATGGCGACGCCTCACAGTGCTCGAACGGCGTTCTGCCCAGCGAAAAGCCTTTGTGCTGGAAGAACTGGATCAATTCCTGGGGCGATTCGCTCGCTTCCGGCGTCGTGACGCTGACCTTGTTCGACCGCAAACCTGTCAGCGAATATATTGCGCCGCACGCCCTCATGGCGCTGAGAAAAATCGAGCAGGTTCTCAGCAAACAGCCCGGGACGAAGGCAAAGCAACGCGACAATCCAAACAAGATGATCGTGATCGGCCATAGCCTCGGCGGCAACATGCTGGCCACGGCTCTGAAAGACCATTTGATCAAGGCGGTGCATAATCATCCGGGCGCCAACGCCTATTTTTATCCCCCGCTCGGCGATCTCGTGGTTCTCATTAACCCTGCCGCCGAAGCCTCCAAATGGACTGACGTTCAGCGCGCCGTCTGGGAGAAAGTCGCTTTCTTCGAGGGCGAAGGCGATCTCATGGCGGGCCACCGCTTTTTTCCCGCTCATCAAAGTCCTGTCGTGATTTCAGTCACCTCGGCCTATTCCTGGCCCCCGGGAGGAATCCGGCCCGGAGACTGCGCCATCGCTATGCGTCAAAAACTGAGTTTGCTCGGTCAGGATGTGAATTCGCCAGACGAAATATGCGCGAGATACAAGCAGTTCCTAGAGGCAAAAAAACCCGGGGAGTTCATCTTCCACGACGAGACGCCGAACCCCGACGAGCGCGCCTGCGGGGCGCTGAGGACCCCGTTTGCGCTCGATCAGGCGGTGGCGAATATCGATCGAAAAAAGAAAATCGGCATAAAATCCGACCTCGCGACCTATCTTGCTTTTCCGCTTTTTCGCGGCGACCTCCGACCTCTGGGCGCGATGATCGCCGGCGTCGCACGCGATTTGCGCGCCGCCTGCGAAAACTTCAGCCTCCCCGAAAACCGACAAGATCAGCGAGCGTTGAGATTTTGGCAAAGGGTTGGAGAATTCGTGAGCGATCTTCCCTTCCAGAATACGGATATCGAATCTTCGCGCACGATCGGCCATCTCGATCCGCCGCGATCGTCGGTGAATCTCGTCGACACTCTTCGCATGCCGGCCCGCCAGCTCGGCACGACGCATGAAATTCGCAGCATCCGTTGGGCGCCGCCCAGTCAGGCGGATTACAAGGATATCCCCGCCGATCCCTCACTAAACTGCGCTGTCAGCCACGACTGGCTGACGCGGGCGCGAAGGGCGCAAACGAATGGCACTCAGTGGGAGAGCGCGATGCTGGCCCTGCCGCTCGACCCGGATTCTGCGAATCCTCGCGGCAGCGGCGGTCATCCAGCGGTCGAGATGACTCACGGCTTCCGGCTCGCGGGAATGCTCCCGATCACGCGCGCCAATGATCCCTTCTGGAACATGCGCGCCTATGACGATGTGCTCATGAGCCATGGAGGCTTCATGTTCAGTTCGTTCATTTGCGCGATCAATCAGTTCGTCATGGATCGGCCAACACGTTGGCCCCTGCCGACACCGCCAGCTGAATTGCAGAGCCCGCCTATGCCTCCAGAGCCAAATCGGCCGGCGGCGGACGCTCCCAAAATTCGTGGGCGGGCGAAGTGAACGCCCGGCAATACCAGTCCAAGCATCCAGAACATTCCAAAACGAAAAGCCTCCCGCGCTGCCGCGGGAGGCTCGAATGTGTTCGCGATGTAAGTCTTAAGCGGCCTGCGGCAACGCCGATTTGGCCTGCGCCACGATCGCCGCGAAGGCTTCGGGCTGGTGGATGGCGAGATCCGACAAAACCTTGCGGTCGACTTCGATCCCGCCCTTGGCGAGCCCGTCGATGAACCGCGAATAGGTCAGCCCGTGCTCGCGCACGGCGGCGTTGAGCCGCTGGATCCACAATGCGCGGAACACGCGCTTTTTCGCCTTACGGTCGCGCGTCGCATATTGCATCGAGCGGTCGACGGCGGCCTTGGCGGCGCGGATCGTATTCTTGCGGCGGCCATAGAAACCTTTGGCGGCCTTGAGGGTCTTCTTGTGCTTGGCGTGCGAGGTGACGCCGCGTTTGACGCGAGCCATGACGAAACTCCTTTGCGGAAAAAGTGCGCTCTTTGCGATCAGCCGTTCGGCAGGAAGTATTTCTTCACGTTGTCGCCGTCAGTCTTGAACAAGACAGCCGTGCCGCGCAGATTTCTGATCTGCTTGTTCGTCCGCTTGATCATCCCGTGGCGCTTGCCCTGCTGGGCGTAGACCACTTTCCCGGTGCCGGTGATCTTGAAGCGCTTTTTCGCGCCGGATTTCGTCTTCAGTTTGGGCATTTTGCTCTCCCGGGCTCTGGGCCCTGTTGTTCGCGCCGCAGGGGATTGGTCCAAACGACGCTTGTTCGCGCGAGCGAAAAAACCGCCACGGCAGCCCATCACTGGCCGGGCGGTTCTGTAGAGCGCGGTTTATTGCCCAATGCCGGCGGAAACGCAAGTCCGGCAAAGCCTTGAGAGCGCCTACGACTCCGCCTCTTGGCGAGTCCGCGACTTTGGGTTTAAATCGAACAGAGAGAGTAAGACGTGAAAGGCGTAGCGTTAAACTCAACAAATAAAAGCATTTTTCTCAGGGTTTGAAGAACAGGCGCGAGGCGCTAAATGTCTCTAATTGGAAACGATTCGGGGCGCATTATGAATGTGCATGCATCTGTAGGACGCACGATTGCCGCGGACTGTCCGGTCAATTCCCACAATGAGTGGGATCCGCTGGAGGAGATCATCGTCGGTCGCCTCGAAGGCTCGACGATCCCTTCGGACCATCCGGTGGTCACCTGCAACATCCCCGGCATGGCCGCGCGCGCCCAGTCGCTCGCCGCCGGGTTCCGCTTTCCGAAATTCATGATCGAGCCGGCGCAGCAGGAGCTCGACGGTTTCATCGCTTTGCTCGAGTCGCTCGGCGTCAAGGTGACGCGGCCCGACGCGGTCAATCACAAGGCGAAGTTCTCGACGCCGCACTGGTCGTCGCGCGGCTTCTGCAACTCTTGCCCGCGCGACTCAATGCTGGTGATCGGCGACGAGATCATCGAAACCCCGATGGCCTGGCCCTGCCGCTATTTCGAGACGCATTCCTATCGGGAGATCCTCAAGGATTATTTCCGCCGCGGCGCGCGCTGGACATCGGCGCCCAAGCCGCAGCTCACCGACGAGTTGTTCGATCCCAACTTCAAATTGCCGGAGAAGGGCGAAGAGATTCGCTACATTCTCACCGAATTCGAGCCGGTGTTCGACGCCGCCGATTTCTTCCGCTGCGGCCGCGATCTTTTCGTGACGCGCTCCAATGTCACCAATGCGATGGGCATCGACTGGCTGCGCCGCCATCTTGGCGACGGTTATCGGATTCACGAGATCAAGAGCCGCTGCCCCAATCCGATGCATATCGACACGACGATTCTGCCGCTGGGGCCCGGGCGCCTGCTGATCAATCCGGAATATATCAATCCGGATGAGCTGCCGGACATTTTGAAGAGATGGGACATTCTCGTCGCGCCGGAGCCGGATCCGATCAACGACCGCATTCTCGCGATCACCTCGATGTGCGGCAAATGGCTCAGCATGAACATTCTGGCGATCGACGAGAAGCGCGTCATCGTCGATCCGCATCACACCAACATGATGCGGCAAATGGAGAAATGGGGCTACGAACCCATCCCCTGTTCGTTCCTGCACTACGCGGCGTTCGGCGGCGCGTTCCACTGCGCGACGCTCGACGTGCGGCGGCGCGGAACGCTCGAAAGCTATTTTTGATTCAATCGCGCTTCTTCGCCCGACGCTTCTCGCCAGAAGAGCCGGGCGATTCTACTTCAGGTTCACACCGCCAAGCCGCAGGCCGATGATGCCCAGGAGGATGAGTCCGATTGATCCCAGCCGCAGCACGGTGGTCGGTTCGTTGAACAGGAAAACGCCCACCAAGGTCGCCGCCGCGATGCTTGCGCCGGTCCACACCGCATAGGCCGTGCCGGCGGGAATCGTCTTTACCGCAATGCCCAGGCATCCGACGCTCGCCGCCATGAAGAACACCATAATGAGCGAAGGCCAGAGGCGCGTGAATCCTTGCGCATACTTCATCCCGATGAGCCAGCCGACCTCGCAAATGCTGCCGATAAAAAGGATGATCCAGTCCATTTAACCGTCCTTGCCTGCCGACGTCGCCGCGTCCGGCGACTTGTGGATTTTGCGGTCCAATCCGTCAAGAACCACCGATTTGCATTTCGCGAGACGCCGCCCACATAGGCCGCAAGGAGCCTTCATCATGAGAAGAATTATCGACGTTTACCCCGCCCCGGATTCCATGCACTGGGTCGGCGACGGTTTTCCCGTACGCTCGCTGTTTTCGCATCACCAACATGGCGCACAGGTGAGCCCCTTTTTGCTGTTCGACTACGCGGGACCGTTTGACTTTTCACCGACGCCCGAGCGCCGAGGCGTCGGCGCCCATCCGCATCGCGGCTTCGAGACGGTGACGATCGTCCTCGACGGCGAACTGGCGCATCGCGACTCGACCGGCGCCGGCGGCCTGATCGGTCCCGGCGACGTGCAATGGATGCGCGCCGCTTCCGGCGTCGTTCATGAGGAGTATCATTCCGAAAGCTTCGGCAAGTCGGGCGGACGGTTCGAGGTCGTGCAGCTTTGGGTCAATCTGCCGGCGCGCGAGAAGATGAGCCCGCCGCGCTACCAGACCCTCCTCGACAAGGACATTCCGCGCGTCGATCTGCCCGGCGACGCCGGGCTTGTTCGCGTCATCGCCGGCGAATTCGACGGCCATCGCGGACCGGCGCAAACCGCGACGCCGATCGATCTTTGGGATGCGCGGATCGACGCGGGAAAAAGCGCCCGATTCACGCTGCCCGAAGGCCATACGGCGCTGGTCGCCATTCTCGAAGGAACGGTCGAAGCCAATGGCGAGAAGATTGCGCGCGCGACAGATGTAATCGTGTTCGAAGAGGAAGGCGGCGACATCGCCTTCGAAGCGAATAGCGACGCGAAGCTGATCGTCATGAGCGGCGAACCGATTGACGAGCCCGTGGCGCAACAAGGTCCGTTCGTGATGAATACGCAGGACGAGTTGCGGCAGGCCTTCGCCGACTATCAGTCCGGACGGTTCGGCGTCATCGCGCCGCAGGGCGGCTAAAGCGCTTTCCGATCACATGGGCTCATGTGATTGATAGAAATCGCTCAAAAGCAAATGTTGGAGCAGGTTCTCATCGAAAAGGTCTGTCAGCCTTTTGGGAACCTGCTCTAAGAGGAAGCGCTGCTGCGACGCGGCGCCAATCTCAGCTCTTCGATCGTCGCCGCCAGCGAAGTGAACTCCACCGGCTTGGTGAGAAAAGCGTCGACTCCGGCGGCGCGGGCGGCGCGCTCGTCTTCTTCGCGCGCGCTGGCCGTAAGCACCAATATGGGCGTGCGCGGCGCGCCTGCCCGCGCCTCGGCCTCACGAATGCGGAGACTCGCCTCGCGTCCGTCGAAATCTGGCAGGAAAAGATCCATGACGATCACGTCATAAGGCTCGCCCACGCCCTCGATCGCTTCGCGCGCCCGCGCGAGCGCGAGCGCGCCGCTTTCCGCCCGAGTCACCTTCGCGCCAAGCTTCGCGAGGTGACGCGTGAGGATGAGCGCGTTGATCTCATTGTCTTCGGCGACAAGCGCGTTCACCCCGGCGAGCGCCTGCAGCGGCGCGTCGTTGTCAGGCGCCGGCTCCTTGGCGCTCTCTGGCGACAGACGGGCGATCAGCGAGGCGATCCGCACCGGCTTCACCAGCCAGCCGTCGAAGTCGCACAAGGCGTCCTCGCCGAAGGCGCGCCGTTCGATCGGCGAGAAGAGCAGAAACAGTCGTCCCGCCCGCGCGTCGCGAGCGACTTTCGCCAATTGCGCGGTCATGTGCGGGCCCAGCGCGCAGTCGACGATAACGGCGTCGACGGGTTTTTCGTCCCGCCTTTGCAGCGCGGACGTCGCATCCTTGGCCGCGACGATCTCCGCTTCGGCTCCGGCGAACCGCAAGCTCTCCGCGAGATAGGGCGCTTCAAAGATGCTGTGCGCAACGATCAGCGTCTTAAGCCCGGAAAGCGGCGCCGGCGCCCTGTCTTCGCTGAACGGCGGCGCAGGAAGCGTGAAGGCGAAAACCGCGCCCATGTCCGTTGAATCGACGAGCGCCAGCGCGCCGCCCATCCTGGCGACGAGACGGCGAGAGATGGCGAGGCCGAGCCCTGTGCCCGCCTGTGGGTGGTTCTCCGAAGGATCGGCCTGTTCGAATTCCTCGAAGATCGCCTCGCGCGCCGCCTCGGGCACGCCCGGCCCGGAGTCGTGCACCTCGAAGCGCAGCCGCGCGCCGTCACGCGCGACGCGCACGCCCACGCCGCCTCGCTCGGTGAATTTCACCGCGTTGCCGATGAGATTGACGAGCACCTGCCGAAGTCGCGCCGGATCGCCCACGATTTCACGCGGCGTATCAGGCGAGATGACGCTGGCAAGCTCCAGCCCTTTCGCCATCGCGCGCGGCGCCAGCAATTCGACCACGCTTTCGACGAAGGGCGCGAGCGCGAAGGCTTCGTGGCGCAGCTCGAACTTGCCGGCTTCGATCTTGGAGAAATCCAGAATGTCGTCGATCAGCTGCGAGAGCGAACGGCTTGAATCGCCGATCGCTTCGACATAGCTCGCCTGTTCGGCGGTGAGCTTGGTCATCGCGAGAAGCTGCGCCAGCCCCATGACGCCGTTGAGCGGCGTGCGGAATTCGTGGCTGACCGCTGCGAGAAAGCGCGACTTGGCGAGACTGGCGGCTTCCGCCCTGTCGCGAGCGGCGGCGGCGGCGCGCAGCTCCCAAATTTCGTCGCGCAGCGATTCGAGCTCGGCCTCGACCTTTTCGCGGCCAACCCCGCGCAGAGCGATGTAAATGGACGCCGCCAGCAACAGAATGACGAGCTGCGCCGCGACCAAAATCACAATATGGTTTAAGGACATGCGCCCATATCAGGCCGCAAGGCGCCCGAACGCAAGTCCCGCGCGATAGGAAAGCGCTTCCGCGAGATGCGGTCGGCCGACGGATTCGGCGCCGTCGAGATCGGCGATGGTGCGCGCAAGCTTCAAGACCCTGTGAAACCCGCGCGCCGTGAGGCCGTAGCGCTCCGACGCGTCCCGAATCAGCGCCGTGCCCGCAGCGTCGAGACACGCCGCGCGCTCGATCACCGCCGCCGGCGCGGCGGCGTTGGCGGCGACCCTTGGCAACGAGAGAGCGTCGTAGCGGGCGCGCTGAATCTCGCGGGCCCGCGCGACGCGCGCCGCGACCTGCCGCGAACCCTCGCACGGCGGCGGCAACACGAGATCGGCGGCGGTCACCGCCGGCACCTCGATCTGCACATCGAAACGGTCGAGCAGCGGTCCCGAAAGCCGCGCCTGATATTGCGCGACGCAGCGTTCATTGGGCTGACGCTTGCAGGCGTAGCCCGGATCCATCGCATGACCGCAACGGCAGGGATTCATCGCCGCGACAAGCTGAAAGCGCGCTGGGTAAACGGCGCGATGATTGGCGCGCGACACCGCCACCTCGCCGGTCTCGAGCGGCTGACGCAGGCTGTCCAGCACTTGCGGTTGGAACTCGGGCAATTCGTCAAGAAAAAGGACCCCGTTATGGGCGAGCGAAATCTCGCCAGGCTTTGCATGGGAGCCGCCGCCGACCAGCGCCGGCATCGAGGCGGAATGGTGGGGCGCGCGAAATGGCCGCCGGTCGGTCAGTTCGCCTCCCGCAATCTGCCCCGCCACCGAATGAACCATGGAGACTTCGAGCAGTTCCCGCGGCGTCAGCGGCGGCAGGATCGACGGCAGCCGCGCCGCGAGCATCGATTTTCCCGCGCCCGGAGGGCCGCTCATCAGAAGGTTGTGGCCGCCAGCGGCGGCGATTTCGAGCGCGCGCTTGGCGGTCTCCTGTCCCTTGATGTCGGAAAGGTCGGGTTGATCGGCGGCGAGCCTGCGCACCGCCGGCTCAGGCCGGGCGAGCACCTGCGCGCCCTTGATGTGATTGACGAGCTGGATGAGCGAGCGCGGCGCAATCACCTCCATATCGCTCGACGCCCAGGCCGCTTCCGGCCCGCATTCGCTCGGACAAATCAGTCCCAAGCCCCGGGCGTTGGCGGCCACCGCCGCCGGCAGGACGCCCGCCGTCGGCGTCAGCGTTCCGTCGAGCGCAAGTTCGCCAAGCACGACGAATCCTTCGAGCGCGTCGGAGGGAATGGCTCCAATAGCGGCCATCACGCCAAGCGCGATCGGCACGTCATAATGGCTTCCCTCTTTGGGCATGTCGGCAGGGGCGAGATTGACGGTGATTCTTTTCGCCGGCAGCGCCAAGCCGGACGCGATCAGCGCCGCGCGCACCCGCTCGCGCGACTCGGCGACGGCCTTATCGGCGAGGCCGACGACGTTGAAGACGACCGCGCCGCTCGAAATCTGCACTTGGACGTCCACGGGACGGGCCTCGACGCCTTCGAACGCGACCGTCGCCACCCTCACCGCCATCGCGCGCTCCCGAGAAATTCTTTTGCGGAAATGATCGTCGACAGCTTAACTGCCGCGAGAGTTCAGCGCAAGAACATTATATGAACATCGCCGCGCCAGCACTAACCTAAATCGCAGATTGCAATTGCCAAGTTTCGGTTCACGCGAAGATATTCTGAAGGCGCGGCGCGCAGCCGCGCGTTAATCCGGTTTAAGGAGGAGATTGGAGATGAAATTGAGGACGGGTCTCGCGCTGGTTTTCGCGGCCGCTATGGCCGCGCCGGCCTACGCCGCCATGCCGCTCGCGCCTAGTGAGACGGCGGGCGCGCCGATCGTGCAAGTTTATGGCGGTTGCGGGCCCTACGGCCATCGTGGTCCCTATGGCGGCTGCCGCTGGGGCGGACAGTGGGGAGGATACGGCGTCGGTCGCGCCTGCCCGCCCGGCTTCCATCTCGGCCCCTACGGCCGCCGCTGCTGGCCAAATTATTAAGTTCAGCGAAAAGCCGGGACGGCGAACCGTCCCGGCGCTTCGCCGGGGTCCCTCCCGAGCCCCGTCAGGGCTTTGACCCGGAGGGGCGCAGACCTGTTCCGCCTCTTGGCTGTTCCGCGGCGCTCGGGGCTGGGGCGTCGCTTGGCGCCACAGGCGCCGACGATCCCAGCGAAACCGAGAGGCCGAACAGCTTCCACTGGCCTTGGACCGGCGCATAGAGCAGTTCGAAACGGATCTGCGTCGGCACGGAGGGGAAAAATCCCGCCATGTGCATCATGCCCGTCGACTCGATTTGCGGCAGCATGCTGAGCTGCGGCTCCAAAACGGCGACGCCGGAGAGGTCGAGATTTTGGTTGCGCTGATAGGCGAAGATTTCCGCTAGCTTTGCGGCCGTGTTCGTCTGGAATCCGGGGGCGCCGAGGTCGCGCAGCACCGTATAATTGCCGGTTTTGTTGGCCTGATCGAGCCCCAGCAGAGTCGAGCGGACCAGAATCAGAACCCCGTTCTTGTCGATATCGGCGGGCCTGGGCGCCTGCGCCGGCCTCGACGGCCCAGGCTTCGGCGCCGGCTTAGGCGACTGCGCCGAAGCCATCGTCGGCGAGAAACTCGCGGCCACAAGGGCCGCGAGCAGTATTGTCTTGACCTTCACGATCATGGATCACCAAGCCAGCGTCACGCCGGCGCGGCCAGCGACGCCGCCGTATTTGAGGCCCGCGCCGATGCCGGCATTGACCACCGCCCATTCGTTCAGGCGAAGTTGCGCCTGAGCGGCAAGGCCGTACTGACCACGGAAGGTGCCGAAGTTGCCGGTGACCGAGAAGAACTTGTTGTCCGGCAGGTAGCTGGCGCCGCCGAGCGCGACGGCGACCGCCGTGCCCTCGTAACCACGTTGCACCCCTCTGCCCAGGCTATACACGCTTTGCGACAGGCCCAGAACGCCGGCCTGGAGAGCTTGGATGTCCTGCGGACCGAAAGCCGAAGTCGCAAGATTTCCGTTAGCGTCAGTGGTGGTGAACTTCGTCACGCCAACCTGCGAGGCCAGGCTCTGGGCCGAGGTGATGCCCGGCGCTTGGTAGACGTTGTTCGCCGTGCCGAGCACGATCTGGTTGGGAGCGGTGGCGACTGCGCCGACGCCGATGGCCGTCGAGCCGACGCCCGTCGCGGAGGAGCCGGCGCCGACCGCCGTCGAGCCGAAGCCCGAGGCGTTGGAGCCGACGCCCATGGCCGTGGAAGCCACGCCGCTGGCGTTCGAGAACGCGCCCGTCGCCGTGGAGCCAAAGTTGCTGGCGTTCGAGCCCGCGCCGGAGGCCGTGGCGCCAACGCCGCTCGCGTTCGAGAACGCGCCCGTCGCCGAGGAGCCGAAGCCGGTCGACTTGGAGCCGAACCCATAGGCGTTCGAGAGAGGTCCCGTCGCGGTCGAGAAGTCGCCCACGGCCGTGCCGCCATTCGACGCCGTCGTATTGAGACCAATCGCGACCGAGTCCGTTGCCTTCGCATTCGTGCCGATCGCGATGGCGTTGGCGCCGTTGGCGCCCGCCTGCGCGTTCTTTCCGATCGCGACCGCGTTCGTTCCAATCGCCTTCGAACCCGAGCCGGCGGCAAACGAATTCTTGCCAATCGCGGCGTTGTTCGTGCCGACCGCGGTGCCGTTGTCGCCGACGACAAAGTTGCCAGAGCCGAAGGCCTGGGCGGTGTCGGCAGCCACGAAGTTGGTGTTGCCGACTGCGGTGGACTTGTCGCCGATGACGGCGTTGAACGTGCCGACCGAGTTGGAGCCGTCGCCGATCACGCCGTTGACGGTGCCGACCGCATTCGAGCCCTTGCCGATGACGCCGTTGATCGTGCCGACCGCATTCGAGCCGTCGCCGATCACGCCGTTCAGCGTGCCGACGGCGTGCGAACCGTCGCCAATCACGCCGTTAAAGGCGCCCATGGCAGCAGAGTTGTCGCCAACGACTCCGTTGACCGTGCCGAACGCGCTGGAGTTATCGCCGATGACGGCGTTGGTGTTGCCGGCGCTGGTGGACTTGTCGCCGACGACGAGGTTCTTGGAGCCGTTCGCGGTGGAGCCGTCGCCGATGACGGCGTTGGTGTTGCCGGTGCTGGTCGACTGGTCGCCGATCACGAGGTTCTTGGAGCCGGTCGCGGTGGAGCCGTCGCCAATGACGCCGTTGATCGTGCCGAAGGCGTTGGAGCCGTCGCCGATCACGCCGTTGATCGTGCCGACAGCATTGGAGCCGTTGCCGATGACGCCGTTGATCGTGCCGACCGCGTTCGAGCCGTCGCCGATCACGCCATTGATCGTGCCGACCGCATTCGAGCCGTTGCCAATCACACCGTTGATCGTGCCGATGGCGTTCGAGCCGTCACCCGCGACGCCGTTGAGCGTGCCGATGGCGTGCGAATTGTCACCAGCCACGGCATTGAAAGCGCCGATCGCCGCTGAATTATCGCCAAGAACGCCGTTGACCGTGCCGAAGGCGCTGGAGTTGTTGCCAATGACGGCATTGGTCGAGCCGACGGAGGTGGACTTGTCTCCGGTCACGATATTTTTCGAGCCAACCGCTGTGGAGTCATTTCCCAGGATCGCGTTCAAGTTGCCGAACGCGCTCGAGTTGTCGCCAAAGACGCCATTGAGCGAGCCGACAGAGGTGGAGTTGTCTCCAGTCACAAGATTTGTGAAACCCACCCCAGTGGATTTATCTCCAGTTACAACGTTAAGAGCACCGACCCCGGTGGAACCGTTTCCAGTTACAAGATTCGTAAAGCCCACTCCGGTGGAGAAATTTCCATTGACGTTATTAAGGTTGCCCGCCGCCGTAGAGCCGGTACCGACAACGGAATTCAAAATGCCAAAGTTTACGCCTACATTGAGAAGATTTGCGATCCCCGGGTTGGTGCTGAGGCCAAGGCCGCAAGCGAATGAAAGGGGCCCGGTGGCGGCTGCAGTGCCTCCGGCCGAGCCGGTGCAGACCGCGGCGCTCGCGGACGTCGGCGCAAAGACAGCGCCCATCGCGACGGCGGCGGAGCCGCCCATGAGCACGCGACGAAGCGCAATGGCGCCCGTGTTCGACTTGATGAGTTTCTGAGAAAGTTTGGTCACGATCAGTTCCCCCAATTCCTTGACTGCGAAGAGCACCAAGCCGCGAATTGCCCGATCCGCGGGAAGCGTTATCGCGATGAATACAATTTAGACGGGCATGCACAGTCAACGACGAACGGCGCCTTCAGCGCTCCGTTTGGCCACATTTCCGGCAGCTGTGATAAATAGGAAACAGTGCGCAAGTGACTGAAAACAGGCCAAATACTTGAAGCAACTCATCTTTTTGGATTATGACCCTGCGCGCCTCGAATTGAGCGTTGGCCCGTCTCAAAATGGCGCATCGTCCCACGATGGGAAAAATATCGGCCCACGATGGGAAATGGCGGTACGATTCTCATTCGCTCTTGCGGAAATCGCCGCGCGTGATTTGCAAAATGGCCGGCCGAAAGGGAGAATGAATCTGCTTTTGGCTCCGGAACCTTGCTTATGACGACTCACTTCGGGACGGCCGTGCAGGCGGCGATTGCGCGTAACGCCGCTTCCTATGACGATCTTCCTTATGTCTCGCATCCCTTTCCGCAGACACATCCGGCGCGGCTCGGCGCGGTCGCACGCATCTTCAAGCTCGCGGCGCCGGACCTCTCTCGCGCGCGCGTGCTTGAACTCGGATGCGCGGCCGGGGGCAATCTCATTCCGCTCGCGGCCCGTCACCCCGATGCTTATTTTCTTGGCGTGGACCTGTCGCAGCGGCAGATCGACGAGGGCCAGCAGCGAGTCGCCGCCCTTGGCCTCTCCAATATCAATCTGCGCCGCCAGAGCCTGACCGACCTTCGGTCCAAGGACGGCGGCTTTGACTATATTATATGCCACGGCGTCTACAGCTGGGTGCCCGAGCAGGTGCGCGACGCCGTTCTGCGAATCGCGCGAGAAAATCTCGCGCCAAACGGCGTCGCCTTCATCAGCTACAATGTTCAGCCCGGATGGCGCCTCCGACAGACGCTGCGCGATGCGCTGGGGCTGCACGTGGGGCCGCAGGGCTCGCTGCGCGAGCGGGTCGCCCGCGCCCGCGAAATGCTGTCCTTTCTGGAGCAGAACACGCCGGCGGAGACCACCTGGGGCAGTATTTTCCGCGCCGAAGCCGCCAATCTGCGCAACGCGGATGATTCCTACATCGGCCACGAATTTCTTGAAGACTGCAACGAGCCGTGCAGTTTCTCCGAGTTCATGGCGGGCGCCGGGGGCCGCGGGCTGGCCTATCTCGGGGAGGCGAGCCTTTCGACGATGATGCCCGAAAATATGAATCCGGCCGCGGCGCCCTTGCTGCGCGCGCTCGCGGGCGACAATCAGGTCTCGCTCGAGCAGCACATGGATATTTTCACCGGCCGGACCTTCCGCCAAACCCTGCTCATACATAAAGAGCGGGAGGGCAAGTGCGTCCGCACAGTGACGCCCGACGCGCTCGAAGGTCTACATTTTCTGGCGCGGCCGGACTTTGGCCTTTCTCGCGAAGAGAACGGCAAGGCGTTTTTCGGCGACGGCGCGGGGGCGTGGTTTTCCACACAGGACCTTGACGTGCGCAAGGCCATGGAAGCGCTCGTCGCGCGCCTGCCCGAGTCGAGTTCGATCGACGAACTCGTCGCAGCGATGGAGCTGCGCGGCGCCTCCGTCGACGAGGCGATGCGATCCAGAATCGCCGACGCGCTGATGCGCATGACGCTTGTCGGTCTCTTGACGGGCTCAACGGAACCCCTGCGGATCGCTCGCGCGCTTTCGGCGAAGCCTATCGCCTGCCCCATGCTGCGGGCCGACGCGGCCGCCGGCGTTCTGCACTCGGCCAATCTGCGCCACGAGCCGATTCGGCTCGATATCATCGCTCAAGTGTTGACGCCGCTGCTCGACGGCGGCGCCGACCGTGAGGCCCTTATCGCCGCAACGATCGCCGCGGCGGACGCGGGCCGCGTGACCTTTCAGCGCGCCGGCCAGACAGTGGTGGAGTCGGCGGATGTTGCGGAATGCGCCTCCGAGCACGTCGACCGCGTGCTTGGCCACCTTCACAGCAACGCCTGCCTCATCGCCTGAGGACCTCGTCTGCATTCAGCACGCCTCGCGTCTGCGCTTTTATGGAGGGGATCCGCCGGCGCAGCTGATCCGGCTACGAACTCTCGCCTTCCTTGCCGCGGGAATTTTCATCGACGAGAACAGTGTTCTCGAGCGGCGTGACCACTCTGAGCGTCACAAAAGTGAAAACCGCGATCACAACCGCAACGTCGTAGCTGCCGAGACCGACCGCGGAGCCCACAGCGCCTGTGGCCCACAGGCTCGCCGCTGTCGCCGTTCCCTTGACCATGGAGCCCTGCTTGAGAATGGCGCCGCCGCCGATGAAACCAATTCCGGTGATGACGCCTTGGATGATTCTCGCCATGGCGTCAGGCGAATCCGCCATGTATTGCTCAGCCGCCTGGACAAATCCGCAGGAGGCAAGAGCGACGAGTGGAAAGGTGCGAAGCCCTGCGCTGCGGTCCTGTCGCTCTCGATCCCAGCCGATCGGCAGTGCGAGCGCATAGGCGCCTGCAAGCGCCGCGAGATGGGGAAGTATTTGAAATTTGTCCACGTCTACGCCGCTTGCCGCCCAAGTTTAAAGAGTAGGCGACGAGGCAGATGTTTCAATAGCCGCCGCAAGCTCTGGATTGACCGGCGCACTGGCCAATATGGTTCCTATTCGCAACTCGCACCAACGAAGCGATGAGCAAAGCGAAATTGGCGATTGCATCGACGGCGGACGGCGCGCTCCCCGCCCAAGCCGCTTGGGACTCGCGCTCGAAGATCGTGGTCGCGGGGATTGTCGTCTGCGCGGTTGCGCTTGTCGCTTACGCGGGTCCGGGCCTCGGGCCTCGCGCGTCGCACATGGCGACGCATATTTTGCTGATGAGCGCGCTCGCGCCTTTCCTAGCTGTGCTGGGGATGCGTTTCACATCGGCGCCGGTCCTCGCGACCGGTCGCGCGCTGGCGGTCGTCACCGCAGCGCAGCTTGCCCTGCTCTATGCGTGGCATGCGCCGGGGGCGTCGGCCTATGTCGAGCGGCATCCAACCGCGCATCTCCTGATGCACGCGTCTCTGCTGGCGGCCGCTCTGCTGTTCTGGCTGGCGATTCTCGGCGATACAGGGATCGCGCGCTGGCGCGGCGTCGCCGCTCTCGCGATCACCGGCAAGCTTGCCTGCCTTCTCGGCGTGCTTCTCGTGTTCGCGCCGCGCGTTCTCGACACAAGCGCCGCGAGTTGGGGAGCGACCACAGAGACAATGTTGGCGGATCAGCGCCTTGCCGGTCTGCTGATGCTGGCGGCCTGCCCTGCAAGCTATGTCCTCTCCGGCGTTTGGATCGCATCCCGGTGGCTGCTTGCTTTGGAGGACGATCGCTTGCGCGCGCGGTCCGATCGTCCGCACGGCGCCTAGAGCGCCGCCTCGATGCCTGAACGCCAAAGCGACCCGAAGCGCCTTCCAAACGAAACGCCGCGGCCGCCAGGCGAACTTGAAGAGCTTGAGCGCGTCTGGGCCTATCCGCCCGGGTGGCGAAAAATCAGCGAGATCAACAACAGTCTCGTCGGCGTCATCTATATCGGCGCGGCCTTTCTGTTCTTTCTGCTCGCGGGCGTGCTGGCGCTGATCATGCGCGTCCAACTTTCGCACGGCGACAATCGTTTCATCGGACAGGATCTCTACAACCAGATCTTTACCGTGCATGGCACGACGATGATGTTCCTTTTCGCCGTGCCTGTGATGGAGGCGCTGAGCGTCATCCTGCTGCCGCAGATGCTCGCCGCGCGCGACCTGCCCTTTCCAAGGCTCAGCGCCTTCGCCGTCTGGGCCTATGTGATCGGCGGCCTCGTGTTCTTCTCGACGATCTTCTATGGACTCGCGCCAAGCGGCGGCTGGTTCATGTATCCGCCGCTGACGCTGACCAAGTTCTCGCCGGGAGACAACGCCGATTTCTGGCTGCTCGGCATCGGCTTCATCGAAATATCCGCGATCGCTGGCGCGATTGAAATCATCGTCGGGATGCTGCGCACGCGGCCCCCCGGGATGACTCTCGACAAGATGCCGCTCTTTGGCTGGTCGATGCTGGTCTTTGCGGCGATGATCGTCTTCGCCTTCCCCGCAGTAATCCTCGCGACCATGATGCTCGAGATCGAGCGGTCGTTCGGCTGGCCCTTCTTCAATGCGGCCCAGAGCGGCGATCCGTTGCTGTGGCAGCATCTCTTCTGGTTCTTCGGGCATCCCGAGGTCTACATCATCTTTCTCCCGGCGGCCGGTCTCGTCTCGATGATCGTGCCGACGATGGCGCAACGGCCGCTGATCGGTTATCGGCTCATTGTCGTCGCGCTGATCGCCACGGGCTTCTTCAGCTTCGGCCTTTGGGTGCATCACATGTTCAGCACCGGCATCCCGGCGCTGAGTCTCGGCTTCTTTTCGGCGGCGAGCATGGCGGTCGCCGTGCCTTCCGGCATTCAGGTCTTCTCATGGATCGCGACGATCGCCGCGGCGCGCGATCGATTCAGACTCTCCACGCCGTCGTTGTTCATCATCGGATTTCTTTTCATCTTCGTGGTCGGAGGTCTGACGGGCGTGATGGTGGCGGTCGTTCCGTTCGATCTCCAGGCGCATGACAGCTATTTCGTCGTCGCGCATTTCCATTACGTCCTCGTCGGCGGCATGGTGTTTCCGCTCTTTGCGACCTTCTACTACTGGGATCCGATGATCAGCCGGAACCGGCTTTCGGAACGCCTTGGGCGCTACGTGTTCTGGCTGATGTTCGTGGGCTTCAACGTCGCCTTTTTCCCCATGCACATCTCTGGTCTCCTCGGCATGCCGCGACGGGTTTGGACCTATCCGAGCGCCATGGGCTGGGACACGCTCAATATGATATCGACGATCGGCGCCTTCATTCTCGCGCTCGGCGTGCTGGTCTTCGTCGTCGATCTTTTCGTGCGTTTCCGACGCGATTGGGAGACGCAGAGAACGCAGACCAATCCCTGGGACGCCGGAACGCTGGAGTGGCTGCCGAGCGATCTCTATTCGATGCGCAGCGTTCCGATCGTGACGAGTCGCTACCCTCTATGGGATCAGCCCAATCTCGCCGAAGACGTCGCGGCGGGGGCCTATTATCTGCCGAACGCCGCTACCGGACGGCGCGAGACGATCGTCACCTCGCCCATTGAGGGCCGACCGGAATATCTCCTTGAAATGCCGGGGCCCGGCTGGGCGCATATGTTCTCCGCGGTCTTTACAGCCGCTTTCTTTCTGTTGCTGACGGTGAAGGCCATTGTGATCGCGCTTGTCTGCGGCGCAGTGGCCATCTTCGCCACGCTCGTCTGGTGCTGGCAGCTCGACCCGCCGCCGCGCGGACGCGTCGCGATCGGCGGCGGGATCAGTCTGCCCACCTATATGTCCGGACCTTCGTCACATGCCTGGTGGGCGATGATCGTGCTGATCCTCGTCGCCGGCTCTCTCTACATCGCCTTCGTCTTCTCCTACCTCTATCTTTGGACCGTCAGCCCTGGGGTTTGGCCAATCGCGGGCTCTTCGCCGCTTCCGGACCTGCGCTGGGCGGCGAGCGGCGCATCGCTGATGCTTCTCAGCATTCTTGCGTTCAGGATGGCGGACCACGCGCTTCCAAAGCCCGGTTCGATCAGCCTATCGGCGGCGCTTCTGATGATCGCCGGCGCGCTGTGCCTCATCGCCGGCGTCGGGATAGCGGGCTATGCGCAATGGCGATCCGGCCTGCGACCCGGGGAAAACTCCTACGGCGCCATGGTGTATTTGGAGATTGTCTTGACAGGTCAGCTCGTGGCGACTGTCGCGGTGATGACCGGATTCGCCCTCGCGCGTCTCTTCACGGGGAAACTCGATGCGCAGCGACGCGTATCACTGGAAAGCGCGGCGCTGCTGGCTTACTACACAGCCGCGCAAGGGCTCCTCGGATTTCTGCTGATCTATGGCTTTCCGCGAATGCTGGAGTAGACGATGTCGCGCGCAAGCAAGGCTGAGCATCCTCGCTGGTCTCTGACGACGATTATCGCCTTTCTACTCGCCGGTCCCATCGTCTGGGGCCTGCATTTCCTTTTTGTCTATGGCGGGCACACGCTGATGTGCGTGCTCGGCTGGTCCAGCGAGCCGCAAGTCATCCGGGCGAGTGTGATCATGGCGGGCGGCGCAGCCCTTGCGCTTCTGGTTTTCATCGCGCGCGCGGCGCGCCGCTGGCGTCGCTATGTGGTCGAGAGCGGCGGCGACGCCGCCCTGTCAGCGGAATTTCAAATGTATGCGACGTTGCTGCTCATCTTGCTGTCGAGCGCCGGCGTGGTGTGGTCGAGCCTTGCAGCTTTCTTTATCGCTCCCTGCCAGACGCTGCGATGAAGTCGCCGAGATCGTAAAAAGTGCGGGAGGATGGCGCCGCGGGCGCTGCGCCTGAGCATGCCGGCGCTGACGCGCTGCCGGCTGCGCCAAACCGTGGAACATCTCGCGCCGATTTGCGCGCGCACCAAATCTCAGGCCGGGCCGGACAGCCTACCCGCTCGCGACCCTCCGGCGGTCCATGTTCTGGATTCTAGGCCGCAGGTTTCGCCTGTTCGGCGACCTTGACTGGAAGCTGGGTGCGAATCGCGTCGACGATCCTTTGAACCGAGGCGTCGGCCTCACTGGCGCGCTTTTCGGCCGCGACCGCCCGCTGCTCCATCGCCGCAAGTTCGGCCTGCCGCGCCGCGAGCTGCGACTGCACCCCTTCGAGATCTTTTCGCGTCTGGATGAGGGCCGCGGAGAGTTCAGCGGCTTCCGACTCCGATTTGCGCAGCGCGGCCTCGGCGCGATCGCCGCGATCTTCAGCGCGCTCCAGCTTTTCTCTCACGGCATTGGCGGCGCTATGCGCGCGCGCCACTGCCTGAGCGGACTGCTTTTCAAGCTCCTTGATCGCCGCGGCGGCCTGCGACACGAGGTCCAGCGCCGCAGTAGCGTCGTCAGTAGCGCGCGGCCGCTGACGGACAGGAAAGTTCGGGGCCGGCGGCCTGTTGTCCCCTCTCGGGATGATTTCGTCCATCACCTGATCCAGATCCAGCGAATCCATTTGCGCCTCCCGCCATCGCACGAGCTGGGTTGGGCCAGCCGTCTATCAGATTCCCATTATAGGCAAGAATCCGGCCAAATCTCGACCATTAAGTCAAGTTTTAACGATAACCAGCGGGGTAAGCGTTTTCTTAGGACAGATCGGCCTCCAGGGGCCAATGCTTAAGCCACTAAGAGCGCCGATGCGACTGAAAACGTGCCTTGTTCACACAAATTCTGTGTAAGCGCTCAATATCACCGCGCAGCTGTAATAATTATGGCGCAATAGCCCAGGCACCTCACGCACGCTCCCTTACCAAAAGAGCTCGTCATGAATAGTTTGGTCGACTCCCCTATTTCCAAAGAGACAAAGCCGGCGCATTCGGCATCCGGGCGATTTATTCGTTTTTTCAATGAGGTGAACATCGCCGACGTGCCGCTGGTGGGCGGCAAGAACGCCTCGCTTGGCGAAATGTACCAGGAGCTGACGGCGAAGGGCATCCTGGTGCCCAATGGCTTCGCCGTCACCGCCGAAGCCTATCGCTATACGCTCGATGAAGCGGGCGTCTGGACCGCGCTTAAAGAGGCGCTCGACGGATTGAACCCGTCCGACGTCGATGATCTCGCCAAACGCGCCGCGCGCGCCCGCGACATCGTGTATGGCGCGCCGACGCCCCCGGATGTCGAGGCCGAAATCCGCACCGCCCTAGCCCGCCTCACCGACGAATATGGAGCCGATTTGACGGTCGCGGTGCGCTCGTCGGCGACGGCGGAAGATTTGCCGAGCGCGAGTTTCGCCGGACAACATGACACCTATCTCAATGTGCGCGGCCCCGCCGCCGTTCTCGACGCTATCCGTCATTGCTTTGCGAGCCTCTTCACCGACCGCGCCATCCGCTATCGCATCGACAACGGATTCGATCACTTCAAAGTGTTCAACTCCGTCGGCGTGATGAAAATGGTGCGCTCGGATTTGGCGGCGTCCGGCGTGATCTTCACGATCGACACCGAAAGCGGGTTCGAGGACGTTGTCTTCCTCACCGGCGCCTATGGCCTTGGCGAAAACGTCGTGCAGGGCGCGGTCGACCCGGACGAATTTTACGTCTTCAAGCCCACCTACCAGCAGGGCAAGCGCGCTATTTTGAAGCGCGCGCTGGGCGCCAAAAAAATCAGGATGGTCTTTTCGGATCGGGGCCGGGCGACGACGCGCAACATTCCCACCGACGCCAAGGAACGTGAGAAATTCTGCATCTCCGACGAAGAGGCGTTGACGCTGGCCGGTCAGGCGATCGAGATCGAAGAGCACTATAGCGCCAAAGCCGGCGCGCGCCGCCCGATGGACATCGAATGGGCCAAGGATGGCCTCGACGGGCAGCTTTACATCGTTCAGGCCCGTCCCGAAACCGTCGCGTCCCGCCGCGACCGAAACATCGCTGAAATCTATAAGGTGACGAAGCACGGCCCGGTGAAAGTCGAAGGACGCGCGGTCGGCGCAAAGATCGCCAGCGGCAAGGCGCGCGTGATCGAGAGCGCCAGTGAGCTTTCAACATTTGTTCCCGGCGAGATCCTCGTCGCCGATACGACGTCGCCCGACTGGGGAACGGTGATGAAATCGGCCGCCGCCATCGTGACGAACCGCGGCGGTCGCACGTGCCATGCGGCGATCGTCGCGCGCGAACTTGGCATTCCTGCAATCGTCGGCACGGACGCGGCGACGCGACTCATTCGCACCGGCGACATGATCTCGGTGAGTTGCGCCGAGGGCGACGTCGGAAAGGTCTACGATGGGCCCATCGCCTTCGAGGTGGAGCGCGTCGATCTGTCGACTCTGACGACACCCGCCACGCATGTGATGATGAATGTCGGCAATCCCGATATCGCCTTCGGCCTTGCGGCGTTGCCGAATGACGGCGTCGGCCTCGCGCGCATGGAGTTCATCATTGCGGACTCGATCAAGGCGCATCCGATGGCGCTCGTTCACCCGGAGCGGCTCGGAGAGCGCGAACGCGCCGAAATTGCGAGACTGACCGCAAATTATGCAAGCCCCAGCGAATTCTTCGTGAAGCGCTTGTCCGAAGGCGTCGGCACGATCGCAGCGGCGTTTTATCCAAAGCCGGTCGTCGTGCGCATGTCCGACTTCAAGAGCAATGAATATGCCTCATTGCTCGGCGGAGAGGTTTTCGAAATGCAGGAAGCCAATCCGATGATCGGCTTTCGCGGCGCATCGCGCTATGCCCACCCTGCTTACCGGGAAGGTTTCGCGCTCGAATGCGCCGCAATGACCCGCGTGCGCGACGAGATGGGTCTGACGAACATCAAGCTGATGATTCCCTTCTGCCGCCGGATCGAAGAAGCGGAGAAGGTCATCTCGCTGATGCGCGAGCTCGGTCTCGAACGCGGCAAGAACGAGCTCGAGATCTACGTGATGTGCGAAATTCCAAACAACGTCATGCTTATCGATCAATTCTCCAAACATTTCGACGGTTTTTCGATCGGCTCGAACGATCTGACGCAACTGACGCTCGGCGTCGATCGCGACTCCGAAATCGTCGCCTTCGACTTCGACGAACGCGACGAGGGCGTGAAGGAGATCATTCGTATGGCGGTCGAGGGCGCCAAGCGCAACGGGCGGCACAGCGGCATTTGCGGCCAGGCGCCCTCGGATTATCCAGAGATCGCTGAATTTCTCGTGCGCTTGGGAATCGATTCGATCAGCCTCAATCCCGACACGGTTTTGCAGACCACAAGACTCATCGTCGACGTGGAGAAGCGTCTTGGTCGAGGGCCGAGAAAGACGGATTGATCGGCCTGACGCGTCTTTGCATTCATTCAAATCGCCATCCACCCTCGGCCGCCGGCGCGAGGCGTGGACCGACTGTGGCGCGCGTCGCCGAATAAAGGAAAACGAGATGAACGCGGCCGCCAACGGAAAAGTCCTCGGGACGATGGCTCCAGCCGCCGGGCTTGTGGGAGTCGCCGCAGCGCTGCATTTTGCGCAAGCCGGACCCATCGTCAATTTCATCGCCGCGGCTTTGGCCCTGGCGAGCGTCGCGCATGTGATTGGCGAAGCCACCGATCAGCTTGGCAATCACCTCTCGCCGGCCGCGACGGGCATTGTTCAGTCGGCGGTCGGCAATCTTCCCGAATTGTTCGTCTGCATCTTCGCGCTCAGGGCTGGGCTGCTGACCGTCGTGCAAGCTTCGCTGATCGGCTCCATTCTGTCGAACGCGCTTCTTGTCCTGGGCCTCGCTTTTATCGCCGGCGGCTGGAAGCGCGGCGTGCTTCACTTCGAAAGTCAGACGCCGCGGATGATCGCGACGCTGCTTCTGCTGGCGGTGTCGGCGTTGGTGCTGCCGACGCTCGCGCAGGAGCTGCACCTGCCGAGCGGCGCCCATGAGCAGGAGCTCGCCGTCGTCTGCGCGATTGTGCTTCTTTTCGTTTTCGTTGTGCTCACCCAGGCGATGCTCAGTCAGGGGCAGCGCGCGCTGCCGGCTGAAGCGCATGCGCGCCAGCATGCATGGTCGCTCGGCGCCGCGATCGCCGTTCTCGCCGCCTGTGGCGCCGCCGCCGCCTTCGTCTCGGACTGGTTCGTCGACGCGCTCGGTCCAGCGATTGAAATCTTGGGCATCAGCGAGGCTTTTTCCGGGCTCGTCATCGTCGCCATCGCCGGCAACGCCGTCGAAAATGTCGTGGGCGTTCGGCTCGCGGCTCAGGGCAAGGCCGACCTCGCGGTCAGCGTCATTCTGAACTCGGCGCTTCAGGTCGCCGTGGCGCTGATTCCGATTCTGGTCCTCGTCAGCTTTGCCATGGGCGGCGCGGCGCCGTTCACGCTCGCCATTCCGCCAATTCTTGCCGCGGCGCTGTTTCTTTCAGTATTGGTCGTCACAGTGGTCACCGTCGACGGCCGGGCGGACATCGTCGACGGGGCCGCGCTGGTCGGTCTTTACGTCATCGTCGCGACGATCTTCTGGTGGGGTTAGGCCCGCCCCGGCGCCAACGCGACGCCTTTTCGATTCTACGCTTTTTCGGGCCCGAAGGGATGAGCGACGTCGCTCTCGCCCTATATCTCTCGCCCTGAAGGCGCCGCGGGCCGACGCGACTTGGCGTCGTGCGGGAAGACAGACCGCGGCGGTGGGAGGGACTCATGAAAACAACAATAGCGATCGTCATCGCGGGCGTGCTGGCCTGCGGTGGACTGGCCCAGGGCGGAGCGATTGAAGCGCACCGCACGTTTCTCCCGCAGGACATGAAGTGGGAGGCGGCGCCGAGCTCATTGCCGGGCGGCGCCGAAATGGCGGTGCTCTACGGAGACCCGACCAAAGAAGGCGACTTCGTCGCCAGGATCAGAGCGCCGAAAGGCTACCGTATCCCGCCGCACACGCATCCGAAGGCGGAACTCGTCACAGTCATCTCTGGCGCATTCAGCTTCGGCAGGGGACAGGCGGCAGACCGCGCCAGCGTCGAAAAGCTGTCGGCTGGCAGCTTCATCGCAATGCCCGCCGGCGTGCTGCATTACGTTTTCGTCGACGAGGACTCTGTGCTGCAGATTAACGCGGCCGGTCCGTTCCAGATCGACTATTACGATCCGAAAGACGACCCGCGACTGAATATTGCGCCTGCGGGAACGCCTGTGCGCTAAGCAGAAGACGCTTCAAAGAAAACGGCTCGCGCCTTTACATCCGAGGTCGCGAGCCGTTCCGTGTAGGGCTACCGCTGGCAGCGGCCGCCTCTCGGTAAAAACGTAGGTCTAGGGCGACTGAAAGCAAGCCGGGCGGTTGCGCGCGCTCTCCGCATCAGACGCGCAAGGAACATAATTTCAGCGCGAGATTTCGGCGCCGGATCGCTCCGGCGCGAAGCCGCGCTCCGTTCGGCTCGGGCGCGATCCGCTGTGCGCAAATTCCTGTGACTGCCCAAGGGCTGCCTTGCGGGGTTACTTTTTGCGTTTTTCGCCATTAAAGTCCCGGCGCGCGGCTAAGTTCCGCACCCATCAATTGGAGTTCAATAATGTCTCATTCCTCGCTCGGCCGCGCGATGTGCGCGATGTCTTTCATCGCGCTGTCGTCCAGCGCCGCCATGGCCCAGTCGGTGCAAGTCGGCACCCTTCTCTGCCATGTTTCCGGCGGCGTCGGCATGATCATCATGGAGAATCAGGCGCTCGACTGCGTCTACACGGACGCCAAAGGCAGCCCGCCCCAGCATTACATCGGCAGGCTGACCAACGTCGGCGCTAATATCGGCATCAGCGGTCCGGGTCAGATGATTTGGACGGTTCTCGCGGCCACCAACAGCGTGGCGCCCGGCGCGCTGGCCGGAGACTATGTGGGCGCGGAAGGGTCGGTCGCCGTCGGCGCCGGCGCCGGCGGCGCGGTCCTTGTCGGCGGCTCGAACAAGACCATCTCGCTGCAGCCCGTGTCCGTTTCCCTTGGCACCGGCCTCAATGTTTCCGCCGGCATCGGCAATGTCAGCCTGCAATATATGCCGGTGACCCCGCCGCCGCCGCCGCCCGCGCCGGCCGCCCAGCCGAAGAAATCCCGCCATCGGTAAATCTCCGACTTCGCAACGCACCGCAAACGGGCGCGCCGCTATCGCGCCCGTTTTTTTGCGCCCGCGATTTACTTCGAGTGCGGCGTTCCGAGATAGGGGAACTCTTTTAGCGTGTCGGTATGCGGCTCCAGCCCATCCGGCGGGATGTCGCCCTTCGAGAGAAAGGACAACCGGAAATTGATGACATCGTCGGCGAAGGTGCGGCCATTGGGATAGCCCGCGGGCTTGGTGGGATCGAAGCTCAGCATATCGGGTAGAATGCCGTGCTCGTCGATCGCCGTAATCGCGTCGTCCCTCGTGTAGTCGCCCGTATGGCCCATCAGATGGATGAACAGCTCGAGCCAGCGCGCGCGGTCGTTCACGGGTTCGCTGGCGTTATATTCTTCCTTTGTTTCGTCGGTATTGAAGAAGCTGCTGACCGACGGATGGCCGGCGCGATCGGCATGAATCAGCTTGCCGTCCTCGCGCACGCTGCACCGCCCCCAGATTCTGACCGCCGGATTGCCGCCAAGAGCGCTTGTCGGCATTTCGACGACCGTCGAAAGCACATTGGCTTCGGTGTTTGAATCCTTTCCAGTCCAGGGAGACTTGCCGCCCAGATGCGGCGCAGTGAAATTTCTGCCGCCGGACGTGTCGTACAAGGCCAGAATGCCGTCGTAGTCGAAAAAGAACGCGTCGCTGCGAACGCCTGTGAAGAAGGTGAAATCGCCTGCCCGCACGATGTTCGGCTTGGGCCCGAAGGAGACTTCCGCGCCGGAGACGATCTTCTCGCCCACAGGTTCGGGAGAATGCGACTCTGCGCCGCGCGCCAGGAAAACGTCAAAGGTCTGTCTGCCGTTTTGCTTGGGCGAGAACACATAGCTGATCGCAATGTCCGTCAGGCAATCTCCGTCATTATCGATATTCAGCCGGTAGATGGCGTCGGGATGAAATTCATCGCAAGCGGGATTGGCGTTGAGGATGATCGCCGACCGAGTCGGATCGCTTGGAGACTGAAAGGCGTAGAGATCGCAAAGATCCAACCTTTGATCGCCGAGCGGCGGACCGAGACTGAGGCCGGTAAAATGATTCGACACGTGTCGCCTCCTATAAAGACGTGGAGAGAATGTGCGGCTGATCGATGCAAGCGCCTGCCGGCGCACGCTATGTCTTGTTTGTTTCAACATCAAGATTGTTCGAAATCGCTTTATTCGCCGCGTATAAGTCTGATGATGCTCGAAAAATCGGCGCCGCCCTGGCCAGCAGACTGATGCAGCGCATAGAGCTGCGTCGCGGCGGCCCCAAGCGGCGAGGCCGCGCCGGCCCGCGCGGCGGCTTGCTGCGCGAGTCGCAAATCTTTCAGCATCAGGGCGGTCATGAAGCCCGGCCTATAGTCATTGTTCGCGGGCGAAGCAGGCGTCATCTCCGGCACGGGGCAATAGGTGGTGAGCGACCATGATTGACCCGAGGAGATCGACGCCGCGTCGAACAGCGCCCTGTGCGAGAGGCCCAGCTTTTCCGCGAGCACGAAAGCCTCGGCCGTCGCGATCATCGTGACGCCGAGCATGAGATTGTTGCAGATTTTCGCCGCCTGCCCCATGCCGGCGCCGCCGCACTGAAGCACATGCGCGCCCATATGTTCGAGGATCGGCTTCGCCGCCGCGAACGCCTCCGCCTCACCGCCGCACATGAAGGTCAGCGTCGCCGCTTTCGCGCCGGCGACGCCGCCCGACACCGGCGCGTCGACCGAGCGCGCGCCGGCCTCCTGCGCCAGCCGATGCGCGGCGCGCGCGCTTTCGACGTCGATCGTGGAGCAATCGATGAGGAGTTTGCCACGCGCTAGCGGCGCGATTTCGCGCCAGACGGCAAGCGTCTGATCGCCGCTCTGCAGCATGGTGATCGCAACGTCAGCGCCCTCGATCGCCTCCCGCAACGAACCTGCGGCGATGACGCCTTCCTGGGCGGCGGCTTCGACAAACGACGCATTGAGGTCGAATCCTCGCGTCTCGACCCCGGCGCGCGCCAGCGCCGCCGCCATCGGATGGCCCATGTTGCCCAGACCGATGAAAGCCGCGCGCATCATGGCTAGGACAAGGTCGGCATGACGAAACTCGCGCCCGTCCTGACGCCGCCCGGCCAGCGCGATGCGACGGTCTTGGTCTTTGTGTAGAAGCGGATCGCGTCCGGCCCATGCTGATTGAGATCGCCGAACATCGAGCGCTTCCAGCCGCCAAACGTGTAATAGGCCAACGGCGTCGGAATCGGCACATTGACGCCGACCATGCCCACTTCGACGCGCGAGGCGAATTCGCGCGCCGCATCGCCGTCGCGTGTATAGATCGCGACGCCATTGCCATATTCGTGATCATTGGCCAGCGACAGCGCTTCGTCGAAGCCGCGCGCGCGCACGACGCAGAGCACCGGGCCGAAGATTTCCTCCTTGTAGATCCGCATCTCCGGGCGCACCTCGTCGAACAGGCAGCCGCCCATGTAGAAGCCGTTATCATAGCCTTGCATTTTGAAGCCGCGTCCGTCGACGCGCAGTTTAGCGCCCTCCCCGACGCCAAGCGCGACGTAATCCTTGACCCGTTCCAGATGCGCGCGCGAGATCAGCGGACCGAAATCGGCTGAAGGATCGGTCGAAGGCCCGACGCGCAGATTTTCGACGCGAGGTTCGAGCCGAGCGATCAGCGCGTCGGCAGTTGCTTCCCCGACCGGCACGGCGACCGAGATCGCCATGCACCGCTCGCCGCCCGACCCATAGGCGGCGCCGATCAGGGCGTCGACCGCCTGATCCAGGTCGGCGTCGGGCATGATCACCATGTGGTTTTTCGCCCCGCCGAAACACTGCACGCGTTTGCCGTGGGCGGCGCCATGCGCATAGACATATTCGGCGACCGGCGTCGAACCGACGAAGCCGATGGCCTTCACGTCAGGGTCTTCGAGCAGCGCGTCGACCGCTTCCTTGTCGCCGTTGACGAGATTGAGCACGCCCGGCGGCAGGCCGGCTTCTAGCATCAGTTCGGCGAGAAACAAGGGCGCGCCGGGATCGCGTTCAGAGGGCTTCAGAATGAAGGCGTTGCCGCAGGCGATCGCCGGGGCGAATTTCCACATCGGAATCATCACGGGAAAATTGAAAGGCGTAATGCCAGCGACGACGCCCAGCGGCTGGCGCATCGAATAGACGTCGAGGCCGGCCGCCGCGGAATCGGTAAATTCGCCCTTCAGCAGATGCGGAACGCCGATGCAAAATTCGGCGACCTCGACCCCGCGCTGGATCTCGCCCTGCGCATCGGCGAGCGTCTTGCCGTGCTCGCGCGCGAGAATCGCCGCAAGCCTCTCCTTCTCGCGCCCGACGAGATCGACGAACTTCATCAGCACGCGGGCTCTGCGCTGCGGATTGACCGCCGCCCATTCTCGCTGCGCCGCGGCGGCGTCGGCGATCGCCTCACGCACCTCGTCGCGGCTGGCGAGCGGCACGCGCGAGATCGCCGCTCCCGTCATCGGCTCATAGGCGTCAGTAAAACGGCCCGACTTTCCCTTGACTCGGCGACCGCCGATAAAATGCGAAAGCTCTTCCATGTTCGCTCATCTAAGGCGCGTCCGGCCGTTGTCACCTCGCAAGACGAGACCGCGCGCCTATATGTTGGAGAGAGACGGCTTCCACGACGGACACCCGCGATGGGACTGCAGCTCACGAGCGAAAGCAAGAATCGATACGCGCAGGCACCGCGACAGGCGGACTGGACGATAGATCAGAATTGGGCATCCTACAGCGAGGAAGAGCACGATCGCTGGAACAGGCTGTTCGCCCGGCAGGCGAAGCTCTTGCCCGGCCGAGCCTGCGACGAATTCCTGGAGGCGAAGCAACAGCTCGAACTGTCGCGCTCCGGCATTCCGGAGTTCGCTGATCTGAGCCGCCGATTGGGGGCGATGACCGGCTGGAGCGTCGTTCCGGTGGCCGGGCTGATTCCCGACGACGCCTTCTTCGATCATCTCGCCAATCGGCGCTTTCCCGCCGGCGCGTTCATTCGCCCCGAGTCGGAGCTTGAATATCTGCAGGAGCCCGACGTTTTCCATGACGTCTTCGGGCATGTGCCGCTCCTCGCCAATCCGACGTATGCGCGCTTTCTCGAAGCCTATGGCAAGGGCGGCCGACGGGCGCTCGCGCGCGGGCAGCTCCACAATCTCGCGCGGCTCTACTGGTACACGATTGAGTTCGGCCTGATCGAGACGGCGAAAGGGCTGCGCATTTTCGGGGCCGGAATCATGTCCTCGCCTTCGGAGACGATCTTTTCGCTGGAAGATTCGTCGCCGAACCGCGTCGCCTTCAACCTCGAACGCGTCATGCGAACGAATTACATCATCAGCGATTTCCAGCAGACATATTTCGTCATCGAAAGCTTCCAGAAGCTTCTCGCCGACGGCTATCAGGATTTCGGCCCGATCTATGATCGGCTGCGTGGCGCTTCCGACTTCGCCGCGCATGAGTTCGCGCCAGGAGACCGCATCATCTCGCGCGGAGATTTCCATTATTTTCGCGCCAAGCGAAGCGCTTAGGAACGCGGACCCGAGGTCACCACGCGTTGCTCTATGGCGCCGAAAATCGAGCGCCCATCAGCGGCGCGCATCTCGATGCGCACTACATCGCCCGCCGTCAGAAATGGCGTGCGCGGTGCGCCCTCGATGAGCTTCTCCACCACGCGTTGCTCGGCGATGCAGGAGTAGCCATCTCCGCCCTGCGCAATCGGTCTGCCGGGCCCGCCGTCGGCGTCCGGGTTGGAGATGGTGCCGGAGCCGATGATGGTGCCGGCGGAAAGCGCGCGCGTGCGCGCCGCATGCGCGATGAGGCGCGGAAAGTCGAAGGTCATGTCCTTTCCGGCGTCGGGCCGGCCGAGCGGCGCGCCATTGACGAAGGAGAGAAGCGGCAGCGAAAGCCGCCCGCCGTCCCAGGCGTCGCCAAGCTCGTCAGGCGTCACGGCGACGGGAGAAAAGGCGGAAGCGGGCTTTGACTGGAAAAAGCCAAAGCCTTTTGAAAGCTCCGGAGGCACCAGCCCGCGCAAGGTCACGTCATTGACCAGCATGACGAGCTTGATGTGATCACGCGCCTCCTGTGGCGTCACCCCCATCGGAACATCATCGGTGACGATGGCGACTTCGGCTTCGAGATCGAGATCGTGCTTTTCGTCGAGCATGGGAATGGCGTCACGCGGGCCGAGGAAGACGTCGGAGCCGCCCTGATACATCAGCGGGTCGCTCCAGAAGCTCTCCGGCATTTCGGCGCCGCGCGACTTGCGAACGAGCGCGACGTGATTGACGTATGCCGAGCCGTCCGCCCACTGATAGGCGCGCGGCAGCGGCGAGGCGCAATCCTGCTCACGAAAGGGAAAGCTCTCGCGAAGTCCGCATTCGAGCCGCGCCGCCAGCGCCCGCAGCTCCGGCGCCACAGCTTCCCAATCTTCAATCGCAGACTGCAGAGTGGGCGCGACGAAGCCGGCCGCAACGGCCCGCGTGAGATCGCGCGAGACGAGGATGAGAGCGCCGTCCCGCCGGCTCTTCAGGGATGCGAGCTTCACGGTCCATTGCCGGTAAAGTTGCGGCGCAAATCCGACCAGCACTCCGCGTAGTCTTGATGAAGGGTTTTAAGCGACATGGCGAAAGAGGTCGGATAGAGCGGCAGTCGAGACTCGAACATAAAGGCGAGAGCGTCGTCGATCTTCACTGGGCCTAGGTCCGCCTGAGAGGCCTGTTCGAAAGCCTCAGTATCCGGGCCATGCGGCAGCATCGCATTATGCAGCGACATGCCGCCGGGCTCGAAGCCGGACGGCTTCGCGTCGTAGCGTCCATAAATCAGGCCCATGAATTCGCTCATAATGTTCAAATGATACCACGGAGGCCGGAACGTATGTTCCGCGACTTGCCAACGCGGCGGAAAAATCGCGAAATCGACATTGCCCACGCCGCTTTCGTCTGAAGGAGAGGTCAGCACCGTAAATATCGATGGATCGGGATGATCGAACAGCACGGCGCCGACCGGACAGAATTTTCGCAGATCATATTTATAGGGCGCGTAATTCCCATGCCAGGCGACAACGTCAAGCGGCGATTGGTCGATGTCGCAGCGAAAGAAACTTCCGCCCCATTTGACGCTCAGACAACAGGGCTTCTCCTTATCTTCGAACGCGGCGGTCGGCGAAAAGAAGTCGCGCGGATTGGCGAGTCCATTCGCGCCGATCACGCCGCGATAGGGCAATGTAAACGGCGCGCCGTAGTTTTCACAGACATAGCCGCGAGAGGGGCCGGCCGACAGCTCAACCCGAAATTTCACGCCGCGCGGGACGACGCATATCTCACCGGGTGAGCATTCGATGAGGCCGAACTCGGTGAAGATGCGTAGGTCGCCGAACTGCGGGACGATCAGCAACTCGCCGTCGGCGTCGTAGAAATAGTCGTCGACCATCGACTGCCCGGCCAGATAGAGATGCGCCGCCATGCCGACTCTCAGGCTGCAATCTCCCGCCGTCACGATGGTGCGCATGCCTTCGATGAAGGAGCCTGCATCGTCTGGGATTTCGCTCGCGCCCCAGCGCAGCTGCCCGAGCGGCGCGTCAACATCGCGGCAGGGCGCGGTTTTCCAGCGGCGCTGCTCGATGGCCTTGGGATTGCGGACGTGAAGGACTGATGGTCGTATCCGGTAGAGCCAGGAGCGTTTGTTGAGATGGCTCGGCGCGGTGAACGCGGAGCCGGACAATTGTTCGGCGTAAAGACCATAAGAGCACCGCTGCGGCGAGTTCTGCCCCATCGGCAACGCGCCGGGCAGAGCTTCGCTCTCGAACTCATTGCCGAAGCCATGCAAATAGCGCGTGGGCGACATGCCTAACCTGCCGCCCGGTTCAAAACGCCGCGGCGGATCTGATCCTCTTCGATCGATTCAAATAGCGCCCGGAAATTTCCTTCGCCGAAGCCTTCATCGCCCTTGCGCTGAATGAATTCGAAGAAGATCGGGCCGATCACGGTTTTGGAGAAAATCTGCAGCAACAGGCGACGCGCGTTTGCCGTCACGCCGTCGATCAGAATGCCGAGCTCCTTCAGCCGCTGCGTCGGCTCTCCGTGCCCTGGCAGCCGATGCTCAAGGGCTTCGTAATAGGCGTCCGGCGGCGCCGGCATGAAATCGAGCCCGTTGCTCCGCATCGCGACGACGGTCTCATAAATATCCCCGCACGCGCAGGCGATGTGCTGAATGCCTTCGCCTTTATATGCGTCCAGAAACTCCTCGATCTGACTCCTTTCGTCGGCGCTTTCATTGATCGGGATGCGAATCTTGCCGCAAGGGCTCGTCATGGCGCGAGAGCGCAAGCCCGTCATCTTGCCTTCGATGTCGAAGTAGCGAATTTCACGGAAATTGAAGATGCGCTCATACCATGCCGCGAGCGCGTCCATTCGGCCGCGCCGAACATTGTGAGTCAGATGGTCGATGTTGGTCAGCCCCACGCCTGGGGGATTGGGATCGCGCTCTCCTATCCATCGAAAGTCGATGTCCCAGATCGAACCCTGATCGCCGTATCGGTCGACAAGATAGATGAGCGACCCTCCGACGCCCTCGATGGCGGGAATGTTCAGCTCCATCGGGCCAACGCCGAAGGCGACAGGCTTGGCGCCAAGAGAAACGGCGCGGCGCATCGCTTTTGCGGCGTCGACGACGCGGAAGCCGATGCAGCACACCGACGGCCCGTGCGCTTTCTGGAATTCGGCGGCGAAGCTGTGAGGCTCCGCGTTCAGCACATAATTCACTTCCCCCTGCCGATAGAGCGTCACGTCCTTGGAGCGATGACGCGCGACGGCGACGAAGCCCATCTTCTCGAACAGCGAGGCCAATTGCGCGGGATCGGGATGCGCGAATTCGACAAATTCGAATCCGTCTGTTCCCATCGGGTTTTCGGCGGGCGATGCCGCGCCGCCAAGCGTCGAGTCCATGAGCAGGGCCTATATACAGCTTTGGCTGACCTGCTATTTAGATATTGCGTTCCCGATCAGGTTAAAGGCCCATGATCCTTTACGACTATTATCGCTCGTCCGCCGCCTATCGCGTGCGGATCGCCATTGCTCTTAAAAATCTGTTTGTCGAACGGCGGCCCGTTCATCTCCTGCGCGGGGAACAGCGTGATCCCGGCTATCGCGCCAAAAGCCCGCTGGCCATCGTGCCGACGCTGGAACTCGATGATGGTCGACTCATTACCCAGTCGTTGGCGATCATCGACTATCTTGACGCGCTGAAGCCTGAGCCGCCTCTCTTGCCAAGAGACGCCGTTCTGGCAGCGCAGGCGCGGGCTGTGGCGATGACGGTCGCCTGCGAGATTCATCCGCTCGCCAATCTGCGGGTGATAGAGGCGCTACAAGGGGAATTCGGCGCGGGGGACGATCAGATCGCCGCTTGGCGCAGGCGCTGGATCGCAGAGGGTCTGACAGCGGTCGAGGCGCTTATCGCGCCGCCTGCCCCTTTCGCGTTTGGCGCCGAGCCGTCGCTTGCCGACATATGCCTCATTCCGCAGGTCTATAACGCGCGACGCTTCGACGTGCCTCTCGACGCATGTCCACGCATCCTTGCCGTCGAGGCGGCTTGCGCCGCGCACCCCGCCTTTTTCGAAGCGCGTCCAGAGGCGCAGCCGGACGCCGAATAGACTTTACGCCGCGAGCATCAGATCGGCGATGACGGCGCCCAGGAAGCGACCTGCTTCGCCGCCGGTGACGACGCGGTGATCAAAGGTCAGGCTTAGCGGCAGTATACGATGCACGGCGGGCGCGCCATCGACAGCGACCACCTCGTCGCGAATCCGTCCGGCCCCAAGAATCGCGACCGTGGGCGGCAGCACGATCGGGGCGGCGTAGCGCCCGGCGATCATGCCGAAATTCGACAGCGTGATGGTCGCGCCACGCAGCTCCTCGGGCGGGATTCGTCGCGCCGCCGCGTCCTGCCGCAGGCGGTCCAGACCCTTGCGTAAATCCTGCGCGTCACGATTGCCGACATCCCGCAAGACAGGCACGAACAGGCCCTCTTCCGACAGGTCGACGGCGACGCCAAGGTCGACCTTCTTCGTCACGCGGCGCGCAAAGGCGTGAGGCTCGAACCAGGCGTTGAGCGCAGGCTCCGCCTTGCAGGCCTGGGCAAGCGCGCGAATCAGGCGGATGGTCGTGTCGGTCCCGGCCGCCCACGCGTGGATGTCCGCGTCGTCGACGATCGTGGCCGCCGCCACCTCCGCCTGCGCCTGCGCCATATTGTGGGCCATGGCGCGGCGCACGCCCCGCAGCGGCTCGGCGGCTTCCGTCTCGCTGAGAATGCGCGCGACGCGCTCGATATCCTGCGTCGTGATCAACCCGTCCGCGCCGGAGGGCGTCACCATGGCGAGATCGACGTTCAGCTTTCGCGCGAGGGCCCTTACGGCAGGCGTCGCCCGCACCGCGCCGCCGACGTGGCCGACTGAGATCGGCTGGTCGCGGACGACCCCGGAGCCCTGCTGAACGGCGCCGACCACTGACCCCGTGTCCTCGCCGGCGCCCTCAAAACCCACCAGCGGCGCGCCGATGCGGATCACGTCGCCCGCGGAGGCGAACAGCCGCTCGATGCGGCCTCCCCGAGGCGATGGGATTTCGACGACCGCCTTGGCGGTTTCAACCGCCACGAGCGGCTGATCGACTGCGACGTCCTCGCCGGCGGCGACACGCCATTCGACGAGTTCGGCCTCCTGCAATCCCTCTCCGAGATCGGGAAGACGAAAGATGTTCATGACGCCTCCATTACTTGCCGAACGCCGTCGACGATGCGGTCCACGCTTGGAATATATTGCTTCTCGAGCTTCGCCAGCGGCACGATCACATCATAGCCGGTGACCCGCTTGATCGGGGCGAGCAGAGAGTAAAGCGCGCGCTCAGCGATTTCGGCGGCGATCTCGGCGCCAAAGCCCGCCGTGCGCGGCGCCTCGTGAACGATGACGCAGCGTCCGGTCTTTTCGACGGAGCGCAGGATCGTTTCGACGTCGAGAGGCTTCAAGGTCGCGACGTCGATCACTTCGATCATCACCCCCTCTTCTTCGAGCTTTTCGGCGGCGGCGAGCGTTTCGGGCACCATCGCGCCCCAGGTGACGACCGTCGCGTCGGCGCCTTCCCGCAGGATGAAGCAGGCGTCGAGCGGCAACTCCACGCCGTCGTCCTCGACCTCCTGACGGAAGAGACGATAGAGGCGCGTGGGCTCGAGAAAGATCACCGGATCGGGATCGCGCACTGACGCCAGAAGCAGCCCGTAAGCACGGGCGGGGGATGAAGGCGCGACGACGCGAAGCCCCGGCATGTGGGCGAACATCGCCTCCGGACTTTCCGAATGATGCTCGGGCGCGTGGATGCCGGCGCCGCAAGGCGAGCGCAGCACCATTGGACAGGTCAGCCGCCCGCGCGTGCGATTGCGCATGCGAGACGCGTGATTGATGATCTGGTCGATCGCCGGATAGATGAAACCGGAAAACTGGATTTCGGCGACCGGCTTCAGCCCCATCGCCGCCATGCCGACCGCAACGCCGGCGATTCCGCCTTCGGCCAAGGGCGTATCGATGACCCGCTCGCGCCCGAATCGCGCCTGCAGGCCGTTCGTGGCGCGAAACACGCCGCCATTGACGCCGATGTCCTCGCCAAGCAGGAGGACGTCCTTGTCTTCGCTCATTGCGCGCGCGAGCGCGAGATTGACCGCTTCGACAAGAGTGATTTCAGCCATGACCGTTTCCGTTGGCGTTTGCATCGCGTTGGGCAAATCGGCGCGCTTCCTCGCGTTGCCACTGCAGGGTGTCCGGGAGCTTTGCGTAGAGATGCTCGAACATGGCGTCGGAGTTCAGCGGCGACGCGTGCAGATAGGCGACGACCTCGCGATCGACTTCTTCCGCACATTCCTTGTGAAGCACCGCCTCCTGCTCTTTCGACCAGGCGCCTTCGCTGACGAGATAGGCGCGCAGCCGAGCGATCGGCTCGCGCGTCCACTGCGCGCGCACGACTTCGGGATCGCGATAGCGCGATGCGTCGTCGGCGGTGGTGTGATCGCCGAGCCGATAGGTAATCGCTTCGATCAGCGTCGGTCCGCCGCCGGACCGCGCCTGGTCGATCGCCCGGCGCACCACTTCATGCACAGCAATGACGTCATTGCCGTCGACCTGACGCCCCTCAACGCCGGCGGCGACGCCCTTTTGCGCGAGAGTCTCCGCCGCGCTCTCAAGTTCCCGCGGCGTCGATATCGCCCAGCCATTATTGTTGATGATGAACACGACAGGCGTTTTCCAGACTCCCGCCATGTTTAACGCTTCGTAAAAGGCGCCGTTGGAGGTGCCGCCGTCGCCAATGAACGTGACGACGACGCGATCCTCCTTCCGCATCATCAGCGCGTAAGCCGCACCGACCGCCTGCGGGGCCTGCGTGGCGACGGGGACGCAGTTTGGGAAGTCGCCGCGCGCGTTTTTGAAATCGCTGCCGCGCTCGTCGCCGCCCCAATAGAGCAGACATTCGGACATCGCCATGCCGCGATAGAATTGCGCCGCATGATCTCGATAGGACGGCACGAGCACGTCGCGTTCGTCCATCGCCGCGGCCGCCCCGACGCCGATCGCTTCCTGGCCGAGCGCCGACGCGAATGTGCCCAGCTGACCGGTGCGTTGAAGACTGATCGCCTTGTTGTCGAAGATTCGGGTTCGCGTCATCGCGCGATAGAATCGGACCAGTCGCTCGATGTCCTTCGCCGACTTGCTGGCCGCCTTGCTGATCTCGCCGCCGGGCGACAACAGCTGAACAAGATCCATGTGGAGATCGAAGCCCATCTCAATGTTTCCCATCGCCCCGCTCCTGATGAGCGAAGTAGCGCGGCGATAGGCGACGTCACGGCTCTGCGACATTTTTTTTGGCGAATTCCCGGCGCCGCAGCGCAGAAAGAGGGGCTCAGCTGCGGGCTTGACTGTATGGCCGATTGTCCAATTTACCGATCATGCCCGCCGAATCGGAAATCGATCCTTTCTCCTTTCGAGACGAATTTGGCCCCGCGAAGATCGTCCATATCTGGTCGCCCTCGGTCGAACTACGCGCCGTCGTCGTCATCGATAATGTCGCCGCAGGTCCCGCCATCGGCGGCACACGTATGGCGCCGGACGTCAGCGTCACGGAGTGCTTCCGACTCGCCCGGGCGATGACTTTGAAGAACGCGGCGTGCGGATTGCCGCATGGCGGCGCAAAATCCGTGATTTTTGGCGATCCCGATATGGCGCAGGCCGACAAAGAACGGCTCATTCGCGTGTTCGCCAAATCCATCGAGCAGCTCGTCGACTATATTCCCGGGCCCGACATGGGCACGGACGAGACGGCGATGGCCTGGGTGCATGATGAAATCGGCCGTTCGGTCGGTCTCCCGGCTGAGATTGGCGGCATTCCTCTCGATGAGATTGGAGCCACGGGTTTTGGCGTCATGATCGCCGCGTGCGCAGCCGCGCCCTTCGCCGATGTTTCACTAGGCGGAGCGCGCATCGTCGTGCAGGGGTTTGGCGCCGTGGGCATACACGCTGCGCGGTTTCTGGCGAGCAAAGGCGCGCGAATGGTCGGCGTATCCGACAGCCGCGGCGCGGTGGCTGACGAGGATGGGCTCGATATCGAGGCGCTCGCCGCGTTGAAGCGCCAGGGCAAGAGCGTCGGCGATCTGGAGCACGCGCGCGCCGTCGACCCTGAGTCGCTCATCGCCTTGCCTTGCGAGATCTTCATTCCGGCTGCGCGCCCCGACGTGCTGCGCGCGGACAATGTTGACATGCTCGACTGCAAATTGGTGGTGCAGGGCGCGAATATTCCCGCCACCGCCGAGGCGGAACGCATGATGTTCGCGCGGGGAATCGTCAGCGTCCCGGATTTCATCGCCAACGCCGGCGGCGTGATCTGCGCGAGCATTGAATACAGCGGCGGCGGCGAAGCGGCGGCCTTCGCGGCGATAGAGGAAAAAATCGGGCGCAACACGCGGCTCTCGCTGGAGCGGTCGCGCGCCGAGAGAGTTTCTCCTATCGACGCCGCGATGGAGCTTTCGACCGACCGGCTGCGCAAGATCATGCAACTGAGGCGCTGGGGCTAGCCCGGACGCTCGATCGCCATCGCGGTCGCTTCTCCGCCGCCAATGCAGAGCGCCGCGACGCCCCTTTTTAGGCCCATAGCCTCCAGAGCGGCGAGAAGCGTGACGATGATTCGTGCGCCCGATGCGCCGATCGGATGGCCAAGCGCGCAGGCGCCGCCACGGACATTGACCTTTTCATGCGGCAAGTCCAGTTCGCGCATCGCCGCCATGGCGACGACGGCGAACGCCTCATTGATCTCAAAGAGGTCGACGTCGTTCGCCGCCCAGCCCACCCGGTCCAGGAGTTTGCGGATCGCTTCGATCGGCATGACCGAAAAGCGGCTCGGCGCGCCCGCAACGGTGAGGTAGCCGCGAATGATGGCGCGCGGCGTCGCGCCGGCGCGCTCGGCCTCGTCGACGCGCATCAGGGCGAGCGCCGCCGCGCCATCCGATATCGCGCTGGCGTTGGCGGCGGTGATCGTGCCGTCTTCCCTGAAGGCGGGTTTGAGGCGGGCGATATCCTGCCCCTTGGCCTTGCCGGGCAGCTCGTCGCTGGCGATGGCGCGCGCGTTGGCGCCTTTTCCCAGCGTCAGTGGCGCGATCTCCTGCGCGAAAGAGTCGTCGGTCGTTGCGCGTTGCGCGCGGGCCAGCGACGTTGCCGCATAGTGGTCCTGCATCTCGCGGGTAAATTGATACTCCGTCGCGCAATCCTCCGCGAAGGAGCCCATCAGCCGACCCTTTTCGTAGGCGTCCTCGAGACCGTCCAAAAACATGTGATCGAGGACCTTGCGGTGCCCCATTCGGTAACCGGTGCGCGCGCGATCAAGCAGATAAGGCGCGTTGCTCATGCTCTCCATGCCGCCGGCGACCGCGATCCGCGCGCCTCCAACGGCGAGCTGGTCGCTCGCGAGCATCACCGCCTTCATTCCAGAGCCGCACATCTTGTTGATGGTGACGGCGCCCGTCGCCTCCGGCAACCCGGCGCCGAGCGCCGCCTGCCGCGCGGGAGCCTGGCCAAGGCCCGCGGAAAGCACGCAGCCCATGACGACTTCATCGATGTCGTTCGGCGCCAGGCCGGCGCGGGTCACGGCCGCCTCGATGGCGTGCGCGCCGAGCTGCGGCGCGGAGACGTCCTTCAATTCTCCCAGAAACGCGCCGATCGGGGTGCGCGCAGCGCCGACGATGGCGATCGGTGCGGCAGCGCTCATGGCAGACTCCTCATCGGCTTCGTCCGTCAGCCTTCCCAACGAGAATATGGCGAGGAATCCCAGCTTTTAAACGTCGGGCGCGGCGTATCGTCCCCAGCGAGAATGTCTTCGACGGTTTCGTCGCTCACCGCGTCGAGCCGGTCCGGGGACCATTTCGGGCGCCGGTCCTTGTCGATGATCGCGGCGCGGACGCCTTCATAAAGATCGTGCGTCGCCAGCATGCGGCACGCCGCCTTGAATTCATTCGTCAGACACGTCTCGACGTCAGCTGCTCCCGCGGCGCGCAGCAGCAATGCGCGCGTCACTTTCAGCGCCGTCGGCGACTTCGCGCTGATGTCCTCCGCCGCGCGCAACGAGAATTCCGACCCTTCACGCTCAAAGGCGGCTATAATGTCTGCGACGTTCTCATGCGTCGTCGCTGCGGCGAGCAACGGCCTGTGCAGCGAGAGTCGGCCGCTCCCTGGGCAGCGGGCGAGGCGCCGCAACGCAACATCGACGTCTTCGGCGGCGCCTATCGTCGCCAGCCTGTCGATCAGCAGCGAAATGTCCTCTGCATGAATTAGAACATCCGCAAGACCGGCCTCTATCGCGTCCGCCGCCGCCACCGACGTCGCCGAAAGCGCCAGATAGACGCCGATTTCGTGCGCCTTTGAGAGAAGCCAGCTCGCGCCCACATCAGGAAAGAATCCGATGCCAACCTCCGGCATCGCGACGCGGCTTCGCTCCGTGACCACTCGCCGGTTGCCATGCGCAGATATGCCCACGCCGCCGCCCATCACGACGCCATCCATGATCGCGACATAAGGCTTGGGAAAGGAGGCGATGCGGGCGTTCAGCGCATATTCCTCGCGCCAAAAGTCGGCGAAAAGCCGTTTTTGCGAGGGCTCCAGCTCATAGAGAATCCTCACGTCGCCGCCAGCGCACAGACCACGATCGCCGGCGCCCGAGACGAGCACGGCGCAAACGCCCGCGTCGCTCCCGAAGTCGTCAAGCGCGCGCCGGAACTCTCGCACCATCGGCAGCGTCAACGTGTTGAGCGCCTGTGGTCTGTTAAGGAGGATGCGTCCGAGACGGCCCTCTCGCGAAACGATGAGATCCATATGCTTACTTCAGTAGCGATCGCGCGATGATGACGCGCATGATTTCATTCGTTCCCTCCAGAATCTGATGGACGCGAAGGTCGCGAACAATCTTCTCGACTCCATATTCGCTAAGATATCCGTAGCCGCCATGCAATTGCAGCGCCTCATTGGCGACTGTGAAGCCGGCGTCGGTCACGACGCGCTTGGCCATGGCGCATAGCGTCGTGGCGTCTGGCGCCTTGACGTCAAGCGCCGCCGCCGCGCGCCAAAGGAATGTGCGCGAGACTTCAAGCTGCGTCGCCATATCCGCGAGCCGGAACTGCAGCGCCTGGAATTCGTCGAGCGCGCGTCCGAACGCCTTGCGGCTCGCCATGTAGCGCAGACTATGGTCGAAGGCCGATTGCGCCCCGCCAAGCGAACAGGCGGCGATGTTGAGCCGCCCGCCGTCGAGCGCGGCCATGGCGATCTTGAATCCGTCGCCCTCGCGTCCGATGAGATTTTCGGCCGGCACGCGGCAGTCATCGAAGATGACCGCCCGCGTCGGCTGCGCGTTCCATCCCATTTTTCGCTCGAGCGCGCCGAAACTGAGACCCGGCGCGCCGCCGTCGACGAGGAAGGCCGATATGCCTTGCGGCCCCGACTCGCCGGTACGCGCCATGACCACATAGAGATGGTCGGCGCCGCCCGCGCCGGCGCCCGAGATAAACTGCTTCGCGCCATTCAAGACGTAATGATCGCCGCTGCGCCGCGCCTGCGTGCGTAATGCCGCAGCGTCCGAACCGCTGCCCGATTCCGTCAGGCAGTAGCTCGAGAGAACCTCCATCGTCGCGAGCTTTGGCAGCCATGCATCGATCTGGCGCTCGGTTCCAAAAGCGTCGATCAGGCCCGCGCACATATTGTGAATCGAGAGATAGGCGGCGATCGTAGGGCAACCCATGGCGAGCGCCTCGAAGATCAGCACGCCGTCCAAGCGCGTCAGCCCCGCGCCGGAAGCCTCTCGCACAAAGATCGCCGCCATGCCGAGCGCCGCCGCCTCGCGCAGCGTGTCGGTCGGAAAGACATGCTCGCGATCCCAGTCGAGAGCAAAGGGCGCAAGGCGATCGCGTCCGAAGTCTCGCGCCAATTCACGAATGGCGTCCTGCTCGGCGCTCAATTCAAAATAGGACGACATTCAGCCATTCACCGCAATTGTTGACGTTAATCTGTCGCGGCGAAGCTTTTTGGCAAGTCAGCGTCGCGAAGGGGCTTCGGTCGGATTGCCGCATCTGGCGGCATAGGCCTGCGCCACGCGGCTCGCCGGCGCGCGCTTCAACTCGCGGCAGGCG
>Ga0351889_10006_pt1:0-102500 | contig 126577 bp, 112 predicted proteins | sample TotcelFGM3001M14_FD_206767 | JGI IMG/M metagenome (GOLD analysis project Ga0351889, IMG submission 206767) | Enriched cells from coal bed in the Powder River Basin, Montana, United States - Total cells FGM rep3 HSBNCT.FGM.300.1.M14 ...
TCGCCCCATCGACCTCGATGACAAGTTGGGCGGCGTGACAGAGAAAATCCGCGATATAGGGGCCGCAAGGCGCTTGGCGGCGGAATTGCAGCCCATGAAACCGGTGGCCGCGCAGCGACGACCATAATTTTCGCTCGGCATTCGACATTTCGCGGCGAAGATTGCGGGCGAAATCAACTTTCGGAAGCTTCGCGTCTGTCACGCCCCCTCCCTGTCCCTCCCCCGCTTCGCGGGAGAGGGGACGCCAACGCTCGACATTTGCGCAAGCTCAGACGAATTCACTTTCGCCTCATGACGCACACATAAAACCCGTCCGTGCCGCTTGTCGCCGGCGACAGGCGAATGCCCGGCCCGTGCGGCGAGGCGAAGCGGGCGAGGTCGGGCAGGCCTGCGCTTTCCGTAATTTCGGCGGCTGAACGCACCGTAAAATCTGGATTGGCGGCGAGAAAGGCCGCGATCTGGTCCTCGTTTTCCTCGCGCAGCGCCGAACAGGTGACGTAAACCAGCCGGCCGCCGGGCTTCACGAAGCGGACGGCCATCGCCAACAATTCCCGCTGCTCCTTCAATCTTCGCTCAAGCCCGCCGGGCGCGAGCCGCCATTTGGCGTCGGGGTGGCGCCGCCAGGCGCCGACGCCCGTGCAGGGCGCATCGATCAGCACGAGGTCGCAGCGCGCTTCGAGGTCGGCCAGCACGTCGACCTTGCCGCGCGGCGCGCGCACCTGGATGTTGCGGGCGCCGGCGCGCTCCAGCCGCTCGTGGATGGGCATGAGGCGCCGCCCGTCCGCGTCATAGGCGTAGACCTGCCCGCGGTTATGCATCTGCCCCGCGAGCGCCAGCGCCTTGCCGCCGCCGCCGGCGCAAAGATCGAGAACCTGCTCGCCCGGCCCGGCGGCGCAGAGCAGCGCGGCGAGCTGCGAGGCCTCGTCCTGCGGCTCGACGAGCCCCTTCACATAGGCGGTCTCCGCCGTCAGCGCCGGACCCCGCCCCTGCCCCGCCTCGATGCGCAGGCCGATCGGCGACAGCGGCGTCGGCGCGGGAGAGAGATGCGCGAGCTTTTCGAGCGCCTGCTCGCGCGAGCCTTTCAGAATATTGACGCGCAGATCGATAGGCGCGCGGGCGGCGAGCGCCGCGCCTTCTTCCGCCGCGCGGCTGCCGAACGCCGCCTCAAAATGCGAGGCGAGCCATTCCGGATAGTCGCCGCGCACATGATCCGGCGCGTCAGCGAGCGAGGCCGTCTCCAGCCGCTGGCGCTCTTCATCGGACAGCGGCGCCGGCGCATGGCCCGCGCCGGAGCAGAACGCCGCGATCGCCTCGGCATCGAGGCCGCGCGCCTCGCGCAGCGCGCCCAGCATGATCGCGCGCGGATCGTCCGCGCCCATGACATAGATCGCCGAAGCGCGCTTCCGCAGCGCGTCGAAGACGAGGCTGGCGATGGCGCCCCGATCCTTCGAGCCCGCGAAGCGATGCGCGATGCCCCAGTCCTTTAGCGCCTCGGCGGCGGGTCGGCGGCGCTTTGCAACATCGTCCAGCACCTCGATCGCGGCGGAGATATGAGCGGCGGGAGTCATCGGCGCGCCGTCCCGCCGGCGCGCGATCGACATAATTCCGTCGCCAAAGCCATGCTCTTACGCCGCGAAGATGCGCGCCACCTTGAGAAATGCGGACGAAACTGATGCGACGCCTTCATCTGATCCTTGCTTCGCTTATCGCTATGTCGCTCGCCGCCTGCGCGACGCAGCCCCCGCCGCCGCCGGATTATCCGCCGCCGCCAAGGCGCAAGCTCGACGCCAAGACTCAGCTCGAGACCGGCCGGACGTATTAAGTATCCGCTCATGAATCAAGGAGGCGCGCCACGAGCGCGTCGATGTCTTGCGCGACGTCCGCCTCAAGCAGCGCCTCGCGCACGAGTTTTCGCGCGCGCTGGAATTTGACGCCTTCGGGAAGCGCGACAGCGGCGGCGATTTTCTCTGCCCCTGCCGCCGCTTTGGCGAGAGCCGCATGGGTTTCGTTCTTCGCGTCGTAGCGGGGAATGGGCAGGTTGAAAATCACCTTGTCGAAATCTCTAGCACCCCATTGTCCGCGCGACTGCCATTTTTCCATGCGTGAGCGAGTCATTTCGCTATTGAGAATGGCGGTGAGGTAGCGAGCTTCGCCTCCGCTCGCGGGAGCGGACCAATAAAGTTTGTGTTCAATAACCGCTGCAGGGTCGACCAGTATGCTTGCGGCTGGAATAGTCCCCGATGCCGCGTAAACAACACGTAGTTTGGCGATCGGAAACTGCGCCCCTAGTTCATTATGATAATTCCAACGGCCGGTAAGCGTCATTTCTCCGCTCTCGGCATGATCATTCCAAACCTTCTCCGCCCTGCGCATCCAGCCGTTAAGCCCGTCCAAGCTGCGATTAAGCGCCGCATCCGCGTCGAGCACCGCGCCTTTCTCATCGACAGGGATCACCGCCTCCAAAGGCGCCCAGATTCGATAAGGCAAAATGCTCTCGCCAAGCAGCACGGGCCGCAGGAAGTCGATCTCGACCTTGCCTTCAACGCCCGGCAAATCCTTCCACGGCTTTTTCTCTTGAGAGGAGCGGCGACTCATAACGGCGGGCGCAGAGAGGTCATGGCCGAGCCGGCCCATCTGTTTCCGCTCGACGAAGCAGAGCATGCGGGGCACAAGTGTCGCGCCCTGGCGAAACGAACTCCGATAGGCGGACCCGCCGGTGAACACGCCTTCGACGGGACGCGGCGCCTTCTCGACAACAGAGAATGTTCCTTCGGCGATCATCCGATCGACCAGGGCCTCCGGCGCGTCGCGCATCGGGAGCGCGCCCGAATAGAGACGAACCTCGTCCGGCACGGCGCGCGAGGTGGCTCGCCGCCGTCCCAACAACACGCAAGACGGCACCGGGAAGAGCGGCTGGACGTCGTCGTTCATCGCCCAGGCTTCGTCCCACTGAATGCAGGCGGGGTCGAAGGAGCCGCGACGCAGCGGCTCGAACTGTCCGCGCGACAGGACCGCCATCGGCAACACGAAGGCAATGCGCCCGCCGGACCTCAGATACAACGAGACCGCGCGCACGGTGAAGAGCGCGCATAAATCGCTCTGCGTGCCGAACTTGCCGCCGACATGAACGCGCGCGCCCTTGGCCAGCTCCTTGAAACGCTTCTGCAAATCCTGGCTCATATGGCGATAGGCGACCCAGGGCGGATTGCCGACGACGACATGCGCCCAGCCGCCGGCCGCCGAATAGGCGAGCGGGCGGGAGAGATTGCGCGCCACATAGGCCCAGACCGAGTCGCGTCCCTCGCGGCGCAATTTGTCGAAGGTCACATAGGTCTTGCCGAGATCGCGGATCGCCAATTGCTGCTCATCCGTCACGTCGGCGCGATAATGCTGCTCGGTGATGCGATAAAGCGCCTTCTCGATCTGCTCGCGCGTCATGCCCTGTTCGGAGCCCGTCCGCATGCGCTCGACCGCTTTGTCGAACAGCGCCGGATCGCGGCAGAAAGTGTCGGGAAAATCGAGTTGCTCTCGCCCGTTCGCGTCCTTCTCGCCGCTTTGTCCATCACCGGCGCGCGGCGGCGGCACGCGGATGGTCAGCTCCTTGCCGGCCAGCAATTGCGAAATCGACAATTGCATGGCGTCGCCGAGATAGACCGGCACATAGATCGGCCCCGCGCGCTGGGCGAGCGCCGGCGCCAAGGCCAGCAGATAGGTCACGCGGGCGATGATCGTCGCGACCGGATGAATGTCCATCCCAGCGATGTGCTGAGAGATTTCGACGGCGCGTTGCTTGGCGTCGAGGCCGGCGTCCTCGGCTTCCGCGAGAAACAGCCGGATCGCATGGAACAGGAAGGTTCCCGAACCGCATGCGGGATCGAGCACGCGCTGTTCGAGCGGCGCGCTGACGGCGACCTTCACTACCTTCGCCGCCAGCCAATCCGGTGTGTAATATTCGCCAAGCCCGTGGCGCTCGTCGCGGTCGATCAGCGACTCATAGAGAATTTTTAAGATATCGCTGTGAACCTCGGCGAGACGGAAGCGGCGGACATGCGTCATGATGCGCCGCAAAAGCGCCTCGCCGGCCTTGTCGGCGACGACCCAATCGAAAAAATCGCTCTCGACCGCGCCATTGATGCCGGCCGCGACGAAAGCGTCCCCGGAGAGCAATCGCTTCGGATCGTCCTCGCGCAGCCCCATCACCGCGAGCGCGACGCATTTCGCCACGACGACGAGAAATGTGTGCTGGCGCCAAAGCTCTTCATTCTCCACTTCCCGCCCGTAAACGAGCTTCAGCAGCTCGGCCCATAATTGCCGCTTCAGATAGACTGCGGGATCGGCCTTCAGGCGCGTCCAGAGCTCCGCGAGCTCCGCATCGGCGCGGCGAAAGGCGAGCGAGTCGCGGCCGAGCTCCGCCCGGATCGTGAGAGGGTCCGGAGGCAGAGAGCTTTTGAGCGCGACGACGCCGTCAAGCCAAGCAAGGAACTCTTCGGCCCGCTCGGGATCGAGCTGCGTCTCCTTGATTTTTTCCAGCGCGCCGCCGGCGAGTTCGAAGGCTGCCCATTTCAGCCCGTCGGAAGCGAGGCCGACGAATTTCTCGCCTTCCTCGCGCTCGCGATCGGCAAGGTAATCCGGCATTTTGCGCGCCACGTCCGGCCATTCGCGCGCGAGATCGCTTTTCGCCTCGAACACGGTGCGACCGATCAAGGCGTCGAGTCGGCCGCGCACCTCCGGCACGCGCCGCTCGAATTCCAACGCGCCGAGCTCCACGCCGAATTCGGCGACCAGCAATTCGCGAAAATCCGCCTTGACCTCGTCGTGGCCAGGACGGGAGGCGAGGTGGCGAAGCAATGCGTCGGTTTTTTTTGTCACGAATCACTTGATCCCGGACGGGGCCGAGGAAATCTTACAGTCAATCGAACTTCCCCACCGCCCGGTGCGTCGCACGGATGCGGCGGATCGTGCCTGTCGCCGAGCGATAGACGATCGTCTCGGTGTCGATCGTCGTCTTGCCGAGCGACACGCCGCCGACGAGCGGCCCAGCGGTGACGCCGGTGACGCAGACCACGACGTCGCCGGCCGCCATGTCGCCGACCGAATATTTGCGGCGCGGATCGATCAGTCCGAAACGCTGGGCCTTGGCGATCTGATCGCGAGTCTCGAGCGCCAGCCGCCCCTGCATCTGGCCGCCGGCGCAACGCAGCACGCAGGCGGCGAGCACGCCTTCCGAGGCGCCGCCGCGGCCAAGATACATGTCGACGCCGGTTTCAAAAGGATGGGTGGTGAGAATGATCGCCGCGACGTCGCCGCCGGCGATGAGGCGCACGCACGCGCCGGCGTTGCGGCAATTGCGGATGATTTCGGCGTGGCGCGGCCGGTCGAGAATGCTCACCGTGATTTCGCTCGCGCGCACGCCCTTGGCGATCGCGAGCGCTCTGATGTTGTCGCCGGGATCGCGATCGAGATCGATCGTGCCTTCGGGATATCCCGGACCGATGGCGATCTTGTCCATGTAAACGTCGGGCGCATGCAGGAGCGAACCGGCCGGCGCCATGGCGACGACGGCGATCGAGCCCGGCATGTCCTTGGCGCAAAGCGTCGAGCCTTCGAGCGCTGCGACGCCGAGATCGACGCGGGGACCGACGCCCGCGCCAATTTCTTCGCCAATGTAGAGCATCGGCGCGGCGTCCTCATCGCCCTCGCCGATCACGATGCGGCCGCGCACGGGAAGCTGCGACAGCTCCTCGCGCATCGCCTCCGCCGCCGCGAGGTCGGCGGCCATCTCGTCGCCACGTCCCCGGAATTTGGCGGCGGCGACCGCGGCGCGCTCTGACGCGCGCGCCAGCTCCAAGGTCAGGTAGCGGTCGATCTTCGACGCGTCGGTTTCAGGCTGCTGCGTCATGTCTCGCTACTCGCGCTCGATGCGGATGACCTGCGCGCGCGAGACGATGACGCCATCCTGATAGATCAGGTCCAGCGCCTCGCGCACGAGATGTTCGCTCGTCGCATGGGTGATGAGGATGACATCGACGCAATCCCCCGGCGCGCCCCGCGCGCCGCGTTGCACGATGCTTTCAAGCGATATGCGGCGCTCCGCCATGCGCGTCGCGATCTTGGCGAAGGCGCCGGCGACGTCGCGCGCCGACATGCGGATGTAATAGCCGCCTTCGTGGCGCTGCATCGGCGTGCGCTTGAGCTCGGCGAGCTTCGCGGTCGGCAGACCGAACGGCGCCGAACGCACGCCCTTGGCGATGTCGGCGATATCGGCGACGACGGCCGAGGCCGTCGCGTCGCCGCCGGCGCCCGGCCCGACAAGCGTCAGCTCATGCACGGCGTCGGCGTCGATGGTGACGGCGTTCAGGACGCCCATCACCTGGGCGATGGCGGAGTTCTTGCTGACCATCGTCGGATGGACGCGTTGCTCGACCCCATCAGCGGTGCGCTGCGCGACGCCAAGCAGCTTGATGCGGTAGCCAAGCTCCGCCGCCGCGTCGATGTCGGCAAGCGTCACGCGCTCAATGCCCTCGATATCGATGGCGCCGGCGGCGATGCGCGTGCCGAACGCCAGCGAGGTGAGGATCGCAAGCTTGTGGGCGGTGTCGAAACCGCCGATGTCGAAGGTCGGATCGGCCTCGGCGTAGCCGAGCCTCTGCGCCTCCTTCAAGCATTCCTCGAAAGACAGCTGCTCGCGCTCCATGCGCGACAGGATGTAATTGCAGGTGCCGTTGAGAATGCCGTAGACGCGCTCGATTGAATTGCCGGCGAGCCCTTCGCGCAGCGTCTTGACGATCGGAATGCCGCCGGCGACGGACGCCTCGAAGGCGAGCGCGGCGTGGTTCTCCTCGGCGAGCGCTGCGAGATGCAAGCCATGCGCGGCGAGTAGAGCCTTGTTGGCGGTGACCACCGCCTTGCCATGTGCGAGCGCGGTTTCGACGCTGGCCCGCGCTGGCCCTTCCGAGCCGCCGATCAATTCGACGAAAAGATCGATCGCTGGCGAGGACGCGAGCTTGACCGGATCAGGAAAGAACTCCGCGCCGGAAAGGTCGACGCCCCGCTCTTTGGTTGCGTCGCGAGCCGAAACGCCCGCCAGGACGATCTGCCGTCCGGTGCGGGCGGTAAGCGCCTCGGCTTGGCGGCGGAGCAGGCGCGCCACCGCCGCGCCGACGGTGCCGAGCCCCGCGATGCCGACGCGCAAGATGTCCGACATTGCAACCTTTCCGGGAAAATGAGCGGGCGACGAAAGCCCAGAGACGCTAGCGCCTTGTGCCCGATTTGGCGCCTTCAATCAAGAAACCGCCGACGTCACGAGGGGATTGAGCCGTTGCGCCTGACGCCCTAACTCTTGGACAAGCTGAAGCCATGCCCACTGGCGGCGATGGGGAGATGACAATGACGCCTCGAATGAGCGTATTCGCGATTCTGACCGCTTTGGCGCTGGCCTTTTCCGGCACTTATGCGCTGGCCGGCATCGGCGTGCATGTGCAGGCGGCGATTGAACATACTCAAGAAGCGATAGACGACGGCGCGAAGGGCGACTCCAAGGAGATCGTTACGCATATGATGAGCGCGCTCGGTCATGCGCGCGAGGCGCTGCACGAAAAGGCCATCGAACGGGACCGCGCCGCCAACAAGCTGCTGCATCGCGCGATCAGGCATCTGCGCCTGGCCGAAATGCGCGCACGGTTCGGCGACTCGGCGCGCGCCGTCAAGCACGCGACCAGCGCGCTCGCCGAACTGAAGAAGATCAAGTGACGGCGCCGGGCGACTCGTCGGCGAGCGCGCCGCTAACTAATGCGGCACGCCCGACCAGATCCTGCGCTTGGTGAAATAGAGCAGCCCGACGAAGACGAGCAGGAAGGCCACGACGCCGAGCCCCACGCGCTTGCGAGACTCAAGATGCGGTTCGGCGACCCACATCATGAACGCGGAGACGTCCTTGGCGTATTGGTCGATCGTTTGCGGCGCGCCGTCCTCATAGGTCACCACGCCCTCGGAAAGCGGCGGCGGCATGCCGATGCGCCGGCCGGGCATATAGGGATCGTAAAACTGTCCTTCCGGCAGTTTCACGTCTGGCGGCGGGTCTTCGTAGCCCTCCATCAGCGAGGCGATGTAGTCGACGCCGTGCTCCTGATAGGAAAAGCCCGGCAAAGCGTCGATCAGGAACAGCGGAAAGCCGCGCGAATAGCCGCGCGCTTTGGCCAGAACCGACATGTCCGGCGGATAGTTGCCGGCAAGCGCGGCGCGCGCCGCCTGTTCATTGGCGAAAGGCGGGGGGAATCGATCGCTGGGGCGGCCCGGCCGATCGAAATATTCGCCGGCCTGATTCGGGCCATCCTTGATCTTGTAGCTCGCGGCGAGCGCTTCGACCTCCTTTTCAGGAAACTCCGGGCCGCCGGGCTGCGAAAGATTGCGGAAGGCGAGCATTTTGATCGAATGGCAGGAGGAGCAGACCTCCTTGTAAACCTTGAAACCTCTGCGCAACTGCGCCTGGTCGTAGCGGCCGAAGGCGCCGGCGAAGCTCCAATCAAAGCGCTTGGGCTTCTGCTCATGTCGCTCGCTCTCGTGCCGCGATTCCTTTTCCTTGGCCTCAGGCGCCGCAACCTGATCGGTCGCGGACGGCGGCGCTTCCTGCTGGGTCCAGGCGGGGCCAGCCAGCGTCATCGCCGCAGCAATCGTGAGGGGAACGAGCGACAGGCGCTTCACCGAGGACTGCCGTTTCGTGGATCTTGCGCGCGCCTCAGACATGGGAGGTTTCCCCCCGCAGGATAGAAGCGTCGATGGATTCAGGCACCGGCTCCGGCTTCTCCACTTTGCCGATGACCGGCAAAATGACGAGGAAGTGCAGGAAATAATAAGCCGACAATAGCCGGGCGAACCAAAGATAAGCGCCTTCGGCGGGCTGCGCCCCCAGATAGCCGAGCCCGATGCACACCGCGACAAAAATCCAGAACTCCTTGCGAAACAGCGGCCGATACACGGCCGATTTCACCTTGGACGTATCGAGCCACGGCAGCGCCGCGGTGATCAAAATCGAGGCGAAGAGCGCAGTGACGCCGAGCAGCTTGTTCGGGATCGCGCGAAGGATCGCGTAGAACGGCAGGAAGTACCACTCCGGCACGATATGCGGCGGCGTGACGAGCGGATTGGCTTCGATGTAATTGTCCGGATGGCCGAGATAATTCGGCACGAAAAACGTCAGCCAGGCGTAGACGACGAGAAAAGCCGCGATGCCGACCGCGTCCTTCATGGTCGCATAGGGCGTGAAAGGAACGGTTTCCTTCTTGACGTCCTTCACCTCGACGCCGGACGGATTGTTCTGGCCTGTCACATGCAGCGCCCAAACGTGAAGCGCGACGATGGCGACGATGATGAACGGCACCAGATAGTGCAGAGCATAGAAGCGATTGAGCGTCGGATTGTCGACGGAATAGCCGCCGAGCAGCCAGGTGGTGATTGCGGTTCCGACGACGGGAATGGCGGAAAAGAGATTGGTGATGACGGTCGCCGCCCAGAAGGACATCTGTCCCCAAGGTAAGACATAGCCCAGGAATCCCGTGGCCATCATCAGCATGAAGATCACCACGCCGAGAATCCACAAGACCTCGCGCGGGTCCTTGTAGGAGCCGTAATACATGCCGCGGAAGATATGGAGGTAGACCGCGAGGAAGAACATCGACGCGCCATTGGCGTGCGCGTAGCGCAATATGGTTCCCCAATTCACGTCGCGCATGATCTTTTCGACGGAATCGAAAGCGAGCGTCGTTTCCGGGGTGTAATGCATCGCAAGGACGACGCCCGTGACGATCTGCGCGACGAGCATGAAACTCAAGATCGCGCCAAACACCCACATGTAGTTCAGGTTTTTTGGCGTCGGATAGGAGACGAAAGAACCATGCATGAAGCTCAAAATCGGCAGACGGCGCTCCAACCAGCGAGCGAAGCCGCTCTTGGGCGTGTATTGGGAATGTCCTTCCATGGGCCTGGTGCTCTCGGAATCTCGCGCGGGAAAAATGAAAGGCGCTTGGCCTTGGCTAGCCGATCTTAATTTTGCTCTCGGCGATGAAGGCGTAAGGCGGCACCTCCAGATTGGTCGGCGCCGGGCCGCTGCGAATCCTGCCCGAAAGGTCGTAGACCGAGCCGTGGCAGGGGCAGAACCAGCCGTTGTATTCGCCTTCCTTGCCGGTCGGAATGCAGCCGAGATGCGTGCAGACTCCGATGATCACCAGCCATTCGGGTTTTTGAACGCGTTTCGAATCGGCCTCCGGATCCGGCAGCTCCGACAGCGGCGTGTCCTCCGCCGCCTTGATTTCGGCCGGCGTCCGATGGCGCACGAAAACCGGCTTGCCGCGCCATTTCACGGTGACAATCTGGCCTTCTGGAACCGAAGAAAGATCGACTTCCGTCGAGGCCAACGCGAGGACGGACGCGTCCGGGTTCATCTGGGCGATCAGCGGCCAGACCATGCCGGCCGCGGCGCCTGCTGCGGCGGCGCCCGTTGCGATATAGAGAATGTCCCGCCGGCTTGGCTCCGCCGGTTTTGCGGCGGTGTCTTTGCTTGTCACGCTCGAACCTCTCCCAACGCTCTCAAGTCTTCGCGGCCGAGGCAGCGGCTGCGCCCAAGGCGGTCGTTCCACGTTTTGCCGCTTCCGGCCAATCGCTGCGGTGCGCCGCACTAAGGCAATGCCAAGGCTGCGGCGGGGCGGAGGTGATATGTGACGCGAATCCCCGCCGCTGTCCACAAGCCGACATAGGGAAATTTGGGCATTCACCCTGCCGCACAAGACCGTTGCCGATATTCGCGGCGATATGCCGCAAATTCACCATCTCCTCCCGCTCGAACGGACCATGACGTCTCTTACGCTAGCCTTATACCAGCCGGACATCCCTCAGAACGCCGGCGCCATGCTGCGCACATGCGCGTGCCTCGGCGTTTCGGCGGCGATCATCGGGCCGGCCGGATTTCCTACAAGCGATCGCGACTTTCGCCGCGCCGGCATGGACTATCTCGATCACGTGACGATTGACCGACATGCATCCTTCGCGGCCTTTCAAGCCTGGCGGGCTGCGTCCGCCCAGGCGGGCGAGAGGCGTCGGCTGCTGCTGCTGTCGACGCGGGCGGCGGCGTCCTATCTCGACTGCGACTATCGCGACGGCGACATTCTGCTCGTCGGCAGGGAGTCCGCAGGCGCGCCGGAAGAGGTGCACGCCGCCGCCGATCTGACGCTCCGCATTCCCATGTGCGGCGGCATGCGCTCGCTGAACGTCGCCGTCGCCGCGGCGATCGTCATGAGCGAGGCGCTTCGGCAGTTGCGCGCCGGCTGACGGGGTGCGGCGGCGCACAGCGCGTTGCGATAAAACCCTCTTTGTTTGAAAACGTCGCCGTTTTTAAGGCGATGTTAACGAATTTTGGGAGGGCGATATGACCCATCAGGCAATTCGCGTCTCGCTCATACTTTGGCAGCGGCTGCTCAAATCTCTCAATGCGGCCATGTTCACGGGACTGCTCTGCGTGGGCCTTTACGCCCTCGTGACCAACTTCGCCGAGGCGCGCGGCGCAATCGGCAAGGCCTTCGTCAAACTCACGCAAATTCAGAGCTTCGAAGGGTTCAACGTGAAAGCCGCGTTCGCTGTGGATCAGATCGCCGAGTCGACGCCGATCTATCATTCCCTGCCCGTCGAAATGAGGGGAATGCTGCCCGAGGACATTTTGTCGCTGCGCGCGAACTGGGTGGAGCGCATTCTCTACGTCGGCGATCAGGGAAAGCTGTGCGACTTTGCGTCGGCCACTCAGAAAATGAACGAGGACTATGCTGCGGACCGACATTTGGCGGCTGACGGGCTGATCACGATGAAGGACTCGCGCGAGGTGAAGGCGCAGGTGCTTGAAGACATGCGCCAGGCAAAAGCTAGAAACGACGCCTGGCCCAACGGCGAGCCGCGCTTTTGCTACGTCACCGAACTCACGGAGCGCGGCAGAAACGTCAAGACGGCGCTCGCGCAGTTTCTGCGCGCCGGCTTCGCGGCGGCGACGGGAGCGCCGGCCGCGCCGCGTGACCCCAAGTTGAAAGTCGCAGGCATGGAGCAATAGTCGTCCTGCTGAATTGACAAGGCGCGGCGCCGGCGGGATGAAGCGGCGAGAAGAGGAGACGTCGATGAACGCCGCGCCCGATCAGCTCGAAACCCGCAAGGAAGCCGCCCGCGCCTGGTTCGAATCGTTGCAGCTGCGCATCATCGCCGCTTTTGAGGCGCTGGAGGATGAGGCTCCGGGGCCATTCGCGCAAGACGCCGACGCGCCGGGCCGCTTCGTTCTCACGCCATGGAGCCGGACGGATCAAGGCGGCGCGACTTCAGGAAGCGCCGCTGGAAACATCGGCGGCGCGACTTTAGGAAGCGCCGCTGAAAACATCGGCGCGCCGGGCGGCGGCGGCCGCATGGGGATGATCCATGGCCGGGTGTTCGAAAAGGCCGGCGTGCATTGCTCGACGGTCTTTGGAACCTTCGCGCCTGAATTCGCCAAGCAGATCCCCGGCGCGGCGGAGGACCCCCGCTTTTTTGCGACGGGCATCTCGCTGATCGCGCATCCCTGGAACCCGAATGTTCCCGCCGTGCATATGAACACGCGCTTCGTCGTAACGAGCAAGGCGTGGTTTGGCGGCGGCGCCGACCTCACGCCGGTGCTCGACGCGCGCCGCACGCAGGAGGATCCCGACACGATCGCCTTTCACGCCGCCATGCGCGGCGCCTGCGAACGCCATTCCGTCGCCGACTATGCGCGGTTCAAACAATGGTGCGATGAATATTTCTTTCTCGCCCATCGCAACGAGCCGCGCGGCATCGGCGGAATATTCTACGACTATTTCAACAGCGCCGGAGACGCTGCAAACTCCGCCTGGGATGCGGATTTCGCCTTCACCCGCGACGTCGGCGAAAGCTTTGTCGAGATCTATCCCGAACTCGTGCGGCGCAATTTCGCCAAGCCCTGGAGCGCGGCGCAGCGCGACGAGCAGCTCGTGCGGCGCGGCCGCTATGTCGAATATAATCTGCTCTACGACCGCGGCACGATCTTCGGATTGAAGACCGGCGGCAATGTCGACTCGATCCTCTCCTCGATGCCGCCGCTGGTGAAGTGGCCGTAGGGCATAGCGAATAACCGCCACGTCATGGCCGGGCTTGTCCCGGCCATCCACGCGATCTGTGCGCTCGCGATCCTTCAATAGTCACTGCGATGTCTTGGGGTGGATGCCCGCGACAAGCGCGGGCATGACGCGCAGAAAGCCCGGCTTCCGTCCAAGACCACCCTGTTCGTCCCGACCTTTTTCTGAACACTTAAGCGTACACTTGACTTTCAGCCAGCGCCGCGGATACTCAAGTGTATGGTTGAGTATTCGAAAGAGCTGGATCGAGCGTTCCACGCGCTTGCTGATGCGACACGACGCGGAATTCTTGTGCGTCTGTCGCGCGGACCTGCGTCTGTCACAGAACTGGCGAAGCCGTACGCGTCATCGCTCGCAGCTATCCAGCAGCATGTCCAAGTGCTCGAAGCGAGCGGCTTAGTCGTCACGCAGAAGCGCGGACGCACCCGCGAGTGCCGCATTTCCAGCGACGCCATCCTGCGCGTCGAAAATTGGCTGAGCGAACGCCGTCAATTGTGGGAACACCGTTTCGATCAGCTCGAAAGATTGCTCGAAAGCGAAGAAAAACCCGTCCATCCCAAGCATTCCAAATCCCCAACCCAGAAAGGCAAAAAATGACTGCCCTACCCTTGTTTCACGGAACATTCACGATAAAGCGTTCTTGGTCGGCGACGCCGGAACGCATCTTCAGCGCATGGTCTGATCCCGCGGTGAAGGCGCAATGGTTTCGGGGTCCGCCGGAGCAATGGCGTGAAGTGCGTCGTTCGATGGATTTTCGCGTGGGGGGCGTCGAGTTGGCGGAAGGCCGTTTCGATAATGGACTTACGACTCTTTTTGAAGCTCGCTATCACGTCATCGATCCGAACTGCCGTCTCATCTACGTTTATGATCTCCATCTTGCTGGCGCACTCCACTCCGTCACTCTGTCCAGCCTTGACGTTCAACCGGACGGCGACCGGACTGATGTGTCCTATACCGAGCAGATCGTGTTCATGGACGGGAAGGATGGCGTTGAGATGCGTCGCGGCGGCACCGAATGGCATTTCGAAACAATCGAGCGGCTGATCCAGTAGCCGCCCCTCATGCGTCGCGGGCGCCCACACCGTGACGTGGATGGCCGAGTCGGGACAAGCCCGGCCATGACGCCCCGAGAGTTCGTCACCCAAACGTCCAGCGACGGTTGAGGGCGAAGGTCACAAACATCGCGAGCACGGTCGTGACCAACTGCGCCGGGAGATAGGGCGCGGCCCAGCGATCGACGAAAAGGCTCATCAAGACATAGGTGACGCAAAACCCCGCAAACGCGACGAGCGCAAATCTCCATGTCGCCTCAGTGTGCGGCCGATCGCTTGCAAAGGTGTGACGCCGGTTCAGGAGATAGGCTACAACGCCGCCGACCACATAGCCGCACAGCGTCGCCGGCACCGCGCGCCAGCCCGCGCCTTCGACCAATGCGATGAGAACGGCGTAATGCGCGAGCGTCGCGCCGACGCCGACCGACGCGTAACTCGCAAGCTGGCGCGCGGTCGACATGCTCAGCGCGGCATCGTTGCGTAGTGGCGCGCGATGTCCCGCATCTCGGCTTCCGACATTTGGCGGCTCATATAGCGCATCTCCTTATGCGCCCGCCTGCCGGTTTTGAACGCCTTGATTTGATTGAAGAGATAGAGTTCATGCTGGCCGGCAAGATGCGGAACGTCGGCGCTTTTCGCGATCCCGTCCGCGCCATGACACGCCGCGCATTGCGCCAGAACGTCGGAAACGTCGCCGGCCTGGGCGCGCCCCGCGCCGGCGATGAAAAGCAACATCGGAAAAAGCAATGAGGTCGTAATCCGCATGGGGCGCCATTTCGAAGCGACGAGGAACGGGTATGATAGCGTAATTCGCCGGCCTGCGGCGCGATCCCGCCGCTCCGAGGCCCCTCTCCCGCCCTTGCGGCCCCTTCACATGACCGTCATTCTCGTCTAGACAGTCGGCGACTTTCGAGCCGGGCGCGCCCCGCTCGCCGCCCGCATCACCGGTTCGCCGACAAAATGACGGGCAAGTTCGGGACGCGTTCTGGTCCAAGGGCCGGAAACGCGGCCCTTTTTTATGCGCGCTCGCCTCTTGCGCGGCGTGCGCCGGGCAAAAGACGAAAGGTGTCCTCATCCTGAGGAGGCGGCGCAGCCGCCGTCTCGAAGATGAGGAAACCGCTGGACAAATCTCGCCCCCTGCTTCGAGACGCGCCTTACGGCGCTCCTCGGCATGAGGGCGAAAGAGCGCTGACGAGCGGATGACAACTGAGGCGGCATGCCGAAAAGAACTGACATTTCCACGATCATGATCATCGGCGCCGGCCCCATCGTCATCGGCCAGGCGTGCGAATTCGACTATTCGGGCACCCAGGCCTGCAAGGCGCTCAAGGCGGAAGGCTATCGGATCGTTCTCGTCAACTCCAATCCGGCGACGATCATGACCGACCCCGACATGGCGGACCGCACCTATATCGAGCCGATAACGCCCGAGATCGTCGCCAAGATCATCGAGAAGGAGCGCTACGCGGCGCCCGGCGGCTTCGCGCTGCTGCCGACGATGGGCGGACAGACGGCGCTCAATTGCGCGCTCAGCCTCGAAAAAATGGGCGTGCTGAAAAAATTCGATATCGAGATGATCGGCGCGACCGCCCATGCGATCGACAAGGCCGAGGATCGCGAACTGTTTCGCGAGGCGATGACGAAAATCGGCCTCGACACGCCGCGCTCGCATCACGTCAAGACGTTGCCCGCCGCGCTCGAGGCGCTCGACGATATCGGTCTGCCGGCGATCATCCGTCCGTCCTTCACACTCGGCGGCACCGGCGGCGGCATCGCCTACAACAAGGTGGAGTTCATCGAGATCGTCGAGCGCGGCATCGACGCCTCGCCGACGAATGAAGTGCTGGTCGAAGAAAGCGTTCTTGGCTGGAAAGAATACGAGATGGAGGTCGTCCGCGACAAAGCGGACAATTGCATCATCGTCTGCTCCATCGAGAACATCGATCCGATGGGCGTGCACACGGGCGACAGCATCACCGTCGCGCCGGCGTTGACGCTGACCGACAAAGAATACCAGATCATGCGGGACGCCTCGATCGCGGTGTTGCGCGAGATCGGCGTCGAAACCGGCGGCTCGAACGTGCAATTCGCGGTCGATCCCTCAAACGGCCGCATGATCGTCATCGAAATGAACCCGCGCGTGTCGCGTTCCTCGGCGCTGGCGTCGAAAGCCACCGGCTTTCCGATCGCCAAGGTCGCGGCGCGATTGGCGGTCGGCTATACGCTCGACGAGATCGCCAACGACATCACCGGCGGGGCGACGCCTGCCTCGTTCGAGCCGACGATCGACTACATCGTCACCAAAATTCCGCGCTTCGCCTTCGAAAAATTTCCGGGCGCCGAACCGACATTGACCACGGCCATGAAGTCGGTGGGCGAAGCGATGGCGATCGGACGCAATTTCGCCGAGTCGCTGCAAAAGGCGTTGCGCTCGCTGGAGACCGGTCTTTGCGGCCTCGACGACATCGAGATCGAAGGCTTCGGAAAAGGCGACGACATGAATGTGCTGCGCGGCGCGCTCGGCACGCCGACGCCGGACCGGCTGCTCGTCGTCGGCCAGGCGCTGCGGCTCGGCATGAGCGCTGAAGCCATTCACGAGGCCAGCAAGATCGACATGTGGTTCATCGAGCGCATCGCGGAAATCGTCGCGCTCGAAAACAAGGTCAAGACATACGGCCTGCCGGAGGACGCCGAGAATCTTCGCAAGCTCAAATTCGCCGGCTTCTCAGATTCGCGCCTCGCGACGCTTGTCGGCCTTGAAGAAGAAGACGTGCGCGACATGCGCCACCGTCTCGACGTGCGGCCCGTCTATAAGCGCATCGATACATGCGCGGCCGAATTCGCTTCGCCCACCGCCTATATGTATTCGACCTATGAGACGCCGTTCATCGGGAGCCCCGCGAATGAGGCGCATCCCTCGGCAAAGAACAAGATCGTCATTCTGGGCGGCGGCCCGAACCGTATCGGGCAAGGCATCGAATTCGACTATTGCTGCTGTCACGCCTGCTTCGCGCTCGCCGACGCCGGTTTCGAGACGATCATGATCAATTGCAATCCGGAGACGGTTTCGACGGATTACGACACTTCCGACCGGCTGTATTTCGAGCCGCTGACGAATGAAGACGTCGCCGAGATTCTCGACGTCGAAAAGTCCAACGGCGAGCTTGTGGGCGTCATCGTGCAATATGGCGGGCAGACGCCGCTGAAACTAGCGCACGGCCTCGAGCAGGCGGGCGCGCCTATTCTGGGCACGCCGGTCGATTCGATCGACCTCGCCGAGGACCGCGATCGCTTCAAACGGCTCCTTGACAAGCTGGGGCTGAAACAACCCAAAAACGGCATCGCCTATTCCGTGGAGCAGTCCCGCATCATCGTGCAGGAGCTTGGACTGCCGCTCGTCGTGCGCCCCAGCTATGTGCTCGGCGGCCGCGCCATGGCGATCATCCGCGATCAAAGCGATCTCGACGATTATCTCCTCGGCACGTTGCCGAGCCTCGTGCCGTCCGAGATCAAGGCGCGCTATCCGAACGACAAGACCGGGCAGATCAACACGGTGCTCGGCAAGAATCCGCTGCTCTTCGATCGCTATCTGACCGACGCCATCGAAATCGACGTGGATTGTCTCGCCGACGGCGACGAGGCGGTGGTCGCCGGCGTCATGGAACATATCGAAGAGGCGGGCATTCATTCAGGCGATTCGGCCTGCTCGCTGCCGCCGCGCTCGCTCGCCCCAGAGACGATCGCCGCGCTGGAGGCGCAGACGAAAAGCCTCGCCATGTCGCTTGGCGTCGTCGGCCTGATGAATGTGCAATTCGCGCTCAAGGATGGCGAGATCTACGTGCTCGAGGTGAACCCGCGCGCCTCGCGCACCGTGCCGTTCGTCGCCAAGGTGATCGGCAGCCCCATCGCCAAGATCGCGGCTCGGGTGATGGCCGGCGCGAAGCTCGTCGACTTCGATCCGCTCGACACGAAGCCGGCGCATGTCGGCGTGAAAGAGGCCGTCTTCCCCTTCGCGCGGTTTCCGGGCGTTGACACCGTCCTTGGCCCCGAAATGCGCTCGACGGGCGAAGTCATGGGTCTCGACACCTCTTTTGACGCCGCCTTCCTCAAGAGCCAGCTCGGCGGCGGCACCAAGGCTCCGCGCGAGGGCGTCGTTTTCGTCTCGGTCAGGGACGCGGACAAAGGCCGAATCATTCCGGCGGTCCGCCTGTTGAAGGAGGTCGGCTTCTCCATCGTCGCCACGGGCGGCACCGCGCGCTATCTCGTCGAGCGGGGTATTCCCGCCCAGAAACTGAACAAGGTGTCGGAGGGACGGCCGCATATCGTCGACGCCATCAAGAACGGCTCGATCGCGCTCGTCTTCAACACTACCGAAGGGGCGCAGGCGCTTGCGGACTCCCGCTCCTTGCGCCGCGCCGCGCTTCTGCATAAGGTTCCCTATTATACGACCCTGGCGGGGGCGGTCGCGGCGGCCCAGGGAATACGCGCCTATGTGTCTGGAGACCTCAGGGTCCGGGCGCTGCAGGACTATTTTCCGCCCAACGCGACCAAGTGAAATTTGGGAGTTCTGCGACGCAAGCGGCGGTGCGGTGACATTTGACCACCACTTGGCGGCCTATGCCTTGGCGCATGGCCGCAGTTCGGCGGGCGCGACCTCCGCCGATGCGCCGCGTGATTGGCGAAACTCAAGAAAAGACTAGAAAGCGAAAGCAATGGTGGAGAAGGTGCCCATGACCGCCGGCGGCTACGCCGCGCTCACAGAAGAATTGCGCCGCCGACAGCAGGAGGACCGTCCGCGAATCATTCAGCAGATCTCTGAAGCGCGCGCGCACGGCGATCTTTCGGAGAACGCCGAATATCACGCGGCGAAAGAGGCGCAGTCGCTGAATGAAGGCCGCATCGCCGAACTCGAGGACAAGCTTTCGCGCGCGGAAGTCATCGACGTCTCGAAGCTCAAGGGCTCGACGATCAAGTTCGGCGCGACGGTGACGGTCGTCGACGAGGACACCGAGGAGGAGAAGGCCTATCAGATCGTCGGGGAGACCGAGGCCGATGTGAAGAGCGGCCGGGTCTCGATCACGAGCCCCATCGCGCGCGCCTTGATCGGCAAGACGGTCGGCGACACCGTGGAGGTGACGACCCCGGGCGGCGGCAAGAGCTACGAGATCCTGAAGGTCGCATTTGGGTGAGGGACGGCGTCGCCCCCTCCCTGTCCCTCCCCCGCTAAAGCGGGAGAGGGGACCCTAACCGCAAAGGTTGCGCGGCGTGTGTCACTGGCCCGGATCTGACCCCCTCTCCCGCGAAGCGGGTGAGGGCTGGGCAGGGGACGCTTCGAGCATCCCCAACCTTCCGCCGGGCACGACGCTTCGCGTGCTCTGCGACGGCCGCGCCGGACATGAGGCGCAGACGCTCGGCGTCGCGCAAGCGCTGGGCGTGACGCCTGATATTCGCCGCGTCGCGCCGCGCGCGATTTACGCCGCGCTCGCGCCGTTTGCGCCAGCCGATCCGAGGGACGGCTTCGCACACGCCCCGCCCTACCCCGATATCGCGATCGCCGCGGGACGCCGGACGATCCCGGCGCTCAAGCGACTGAAGCGCGACTCCGGCGGGCGGACGTTCACGGTCTATCTGAACAAGCCTGCGAACGGACCGAGCGCCGCCGACCTCATCGTCGCGCCGCGCCATGACGGCCTTCGCGGCGCGAATGTCTTCTCGCCGCTCACCCCGGCGAATCGGATCACGCCGGAGCGGCTCGCCGCGGCGCGCGCGACGCCCGATCCCCGCATCGCCGTCCTGCCCCGCCCGCGCATTGCGCTCATCGTCGGCGGCGACAGCCGACATGGCGCCTATGGCCCGGCGCACATCGCCGCACTGGAGCACATCGCCGCTTCGCTGCTCGCGAGCGGGCGCGGCGTGATGGCCACCGCGTCGCGACGCACCCCCACCGCCCTGCGCGAGAGGCTGCGGCGCGCGCTCGTCGCCCCGAGCGGCTGCTTCTGGGATGGAGAGGGAGAGAACCCCTATCTTTCGATGCTGGCGAACGCCGACGCGATCATCGTCACGGGGGACAGCGTCAATATGGTGGGAGAGGCGATCGCGACCGCCGCGCCGGTCTATGTCGTTGCGCCGCCCGGCCGCCGAGGCAAGATCGACGCCTATCTCGGCGCTTTGCGGGACGCCGGCGCCATCCGCATCTGGAGCGGCGCGCTCGCGGACTGGCGCCGTACGCCGGTCAATGCGACGCCGGAAATCGCCCGCGCCCTCGCGCGGGCCTATTTGGCGTTTGCCGGGCCGCGTCCTTAATTTCGAGCGCTCTCCTCTTTTCTGCGCGGCCCTGCCCTGGCAGGGCGCGAGGCTGCTTGAAAAAGCCGCCGCGCGCCGATAAGAGTGACCCGCCGCGCGCCTTTGGGCGTCCGCCAATCGCCGCTTTAGCTCAGCTGGTAGAGCACCTCATTCGTAATGAGGGGGTCGGGGGTTCGAATCCCTCAAGCGGCACCAAACCAATATTTGACAATGCCGGAATAGTCCGCGTAGCGCTTGGCGCGAGCCAATGCTTGCCGGTTAGCGGCCTCGCCGGGGAACCATGGGCCAACGCTCAACCGGCTTCCGATAGGCCTGCGCGCAGGCGGGCCTGCCGTAATTCAACCCGCATTCCATTCGCAACACGAGATGTCGGGTCGACGCCCAGCACATGAAGGCATGGTCGCAGAACTTGGATCACGACATCGTGCTGACGACCTTTTGCAACTGCGGGACGCTCACCATCGCCAATTGATGAGCCCGTCGAAGCTAAAGATCGAAACGTCCCTGGGCTGTCACCAACGGCCCTGCCGCCGCAGGCTTTCGGAGAGATCTCCCGCATAGTTGTGCTGACCGAGATGCATCAGCTTGCAGTCGAGATCGACCCACACCTTCCCGCCCATGTCGCGCCACAGACGGCAAAAGGCGAAATCTTCCGATAGATAACGGCCGGAGTCGGGATCAATCATGCAATCATAGAATCGCCAATGCAGATGCGCTTGTGGATTGTTGGGCGGACCGTCCGGCGTGTAGCGCAGATCCGGATAGCGTTCCATCATGTCGTTGAACACATGCCGCCCGTGGCGGTGGCGTTTTCGCCGGCGGCGAAGCTCGCCCAGCCTGACGCCGTCGCAGCGTTGCCCGTCGCTTGGCTGAAAACGCCGGTGGCTGTGGCGTAGTCGCCGGTCGCCACGGCGACCGCGCCAGTGGCGGTGGCGCTCTTGCCGTTGGCGACGCTGCCGGCGCCTGTCGCGGTCGATGCGTCGCCCTTGGCCAGAGCGAGATGTCCAGTTGCGGTCGCGTTGTTCCCTTGCGCGACGCTGTCGACGCCCGTAGCGGTCGCCTTCGTTCCATCCGCTAAACTGTTTTGACCGGTCGCGGTGGCGTTCGCGCCATTGGCCATCGCCTTTTGGCCGGTCGCCGTGGCGTGCACGCCATTGGCGAAACTGTTCTCGCCGGTCGCCGTCGCGTTCTCGCCTTGCGCGATGCTTTCGGCGCCCGTCGCCGTGGCGAACGCGCCTTCCGCCTTGCTGCCCGCGCCGGTCGCCGTCGATTTGGAGCCGTTGGCGTTGGCGTTGCGTCCTGTCGCCGAGGCGAATTCGCCATTGGCGACGCTTCCTTGACCCGTCGCGGTGGCGTTCGTTCCATTGGCGACGCTGTTCTGCCATTCGCAACGCTCGCCTGTCCCGTCGCAGTCGCGTTAACGCCGTTCGCATCGCTGGCTTGGCCGGAAGCGGTGGCGTTAGCTCCCTTGGCGTTGCTGGCCTGCCCGGTCGCTGTCGCATTGGCGCCATTCGCGTTGCTGGCTTGGCCGGAGGCGGTGGCGTTCGCTCCCTTGGCGTTGCTGGCCTGCCCGGTCGCGGTGGCGTTGGAGCCATTCGCGACGCTCGCCTGTCCCGTCGCCGTGGCGTTCGCGCCATTCGCAGTGCTGGCTTGGCCGGAGGCGGTCGCGTTGGCGCCATCAGCGACGGCGTTCTGCCCCGTCGCGGTCGCCTGCGCCCCATTGGCGTTGCTGTTCTGGCCTGTCGCCGTGGCGAATTGACCGTTCGCGAAGCTCCGTCGCCGTTGCGGCGGCTCCATTAGCGAAGCTGTTTTGTCTCGTGGCGGTGGCGGTCTGGCCCTCGGCGCGCGCCGCCTGGCCCGAAGCGGTGGCGAACTCGCCGTTAGCGACGCTATTCTGTCCCGTCGCCTTTGCTTTCGCGCCGGTGGCGTTGGCGTCCTGGCCCGTCGCGGTGGCGCCCGGTCGCCGTGGCGTTCGCCCCGTTGGCGAGGCTGCTCACGCCCGTCGCGGTGGCGTTGGCGCCCTCAGCGACGGCGTTCTGCCCGGTCGCCGTAGCGTTCACGCCGTTGGCGAAACTCGTCTCGCCTGTTGCGGTCGCCCTGTCCCCGTTGGCCCTGCTGAACTGCCCCGTCGCCGTCGCAGCGGAGCCGTTGGCGTTGCTCAACTGCCCCGTCGCGGTGGCGAACGCGCCGTTGGCGAGGCTGCCCTGCCCCGTCGCCGTGGCGTTGGCGCCGTTTGCAGTGCTGCCGTTGCCCGCGGCCGTGGCGGCCCCGCCGTTGGCGCTGGCGAAAGAGCCCGTCGCGGTGGCGAAGACGCCGTTGGCGTTGGCGTTCTGGCCGCAAGCAGTCGCAGTGGCGTTGCCGCCATCTGTCGCGCCGGCGTTGCCGCCCGCCGGATTAGTGACGCTGTCACAGGTAAAGGCTTGAGAGGGCGTCGGCGCGACCAGCCCTGTCGCCAGCACGAAGCCGCCTGCTAAGGCGCCCGACAAGACGCTGGATAAGGCGCTGGACGCGAAGAGCGTATGACGCGACGATCGGGATGTTTTGGAGCAGGACGAATACTATGTCGCGCGCGAATGATTTCTTTATTTGACATGCGATTCATCCTGCACTGCTGCTTTCGAAAGCGTATTGGCAGTCGCCGAAAGTAACTGTGCGTTAACTTCTCGGATCATGTATTCTAATCATCAGATTCCGATTTTGACTACCGGGACGGGAAATTTTCCTGGACCTCTCGCGTCGATTTTGTTCCATTGTGGCAAAGACGCCACAATTGGTCCGACGGGCCCGGTTCGTCCTCTGCGGCGCGCCTCCGCTGTCACGTTCTCTCGAACCCGGACAGATCCACCGAAGAGTCAGGCGAGCGCAGGATGGGCGAACTGACGCGACCGCGTTCCACGCCGCCCCTTGCCGCACGAGGCCATTCTTCTGGCGATGCGCGCTTCGTCCTGGAAACAGATTTTCGATCGGCGTTCGCTGCGGCAGATCGAGCAGTCGCGCCTTCAAGGTCGCTCGGCGACAGGCGCGGCTTCGGCCATCCGTTCAACAACGCTTCAGGCCGGCGTTGAAGCGATGCACCCAATTGCGCAGCCTCTGCCGATCCATGCCGGCGCCGCGGAACGGTTCGCGCCGTCACGAAACCTCCGCCAGCGACAAAGCGCCCGCTCTGATGATGTCCTTCTAGCGCCGAGCAAAAGCCGCGAAGCTGTCCAGCCGATCAGTCCTCGCTGGCATGGCGCCTCTCCTTCGCGCGAAATGAGTCAGAAAACTCGCTAGACTTTCAAACAGAATCGCGACGCCGTATCAGCAGCCTGGACCGCCAAAACCACCAATATGGCGCGTTCACAAAGATCATTTGAAAAAGGTCGAGCCATCAGATGCCGGCCAGCATCTTGAATGACACTCCAACCTAAAATCCTGTCGACCCGCACACCTAAAAAATGTGAGGCGCGTTCTTCAATTGGTTGCCCGCGTGGGCGATCAGATGGCGACCGCAGAGTGCGGATCAGGGGTGTCGCGGCAAGAAGGTGACGGGCTTAATCGTCCACCGCGACATTCTTCGGCCGCCCGACATAAGCACGCCCGTGCTATTGTCGCGCAGAAGAAAGTAGTCCGTTGCTCTCTCTCCATTGAATTTGAGCGCGCTGAAAGGAGTGGCCGCCGTCTCCGCGGCTGCTTGCAAAGGAATAAAAAACAAGAGAAACGCGCCAATCGCCGTAAGTCTAACCCCCACCATCGCCCCTCGCATTCATGAATCTAAAGCAGAGGTAGTCATAAAGGCTTCGACGCGACAATATACTGCGCCCAAGCAAATTTATACCAGATGGCGTAAGTCATATCGACTATGTTGTTCGAGTTCCTTCCATGGGCCATGAGTTGGTCTGCGACGAAATCAAACCACACGCGGCCACACGCGCTGATACGTAAACCGGCGGATTCAATTCCCGACGCAATATAATCCATCTCCCACGCCTCCTTGTGCGTGAGGTCGTCGTAGAAGTTGGTGGTCATAACATTGACGCCAACATCACGTAGCACCGTAAGGGACGGCATGTTCTTCGAGAAAGGATGAGGCCATTCGAGGTAGACGGCTCCGCCCGGTTTGAGCCGCTTCGAAAAGAATTGGAGCGCCCGAGTAGGATCGGTGATGTGCTCTATGAAATGCGAACACATAATGGCATCGAAAAGCATCCCATTGAAGTCAGGCAGTGTTTCCTCGAAATTGCCCAATTCATAGTCTTCGTACTGTGAAAATTGAGCGCCACACTCGAGTGAGACAGCGTGCATCCTGAGGTCGGGACGCGTAACCAGAGGCCAAGATTTTAGCGTCGCGAGGCCGCCGTCGCCAGCTCCCAGATCCAGCAGATGCGCGTTTTCCGGGGCGTTTCGCACAAAAATCGACCTCGGAATGACACTATTCACGTACTGATCGAGAAGGCCCTTATCCCAATGGATTGGAAACTCAGACGCGACAAACTTCAAAACACGTTCGCGCAACTCCGCGGGGGAAAGGTTGTCGAAGGGCGCGCTCGCATTGAAAACCATAATCCAAATTCCTGACTGCCAGTTCCAATACGAGCTTACAAGAACGTTTGCCCTGACGCACAAAATAGCAGCGCATTCGCCGAAGTTGCAAGGGCGAGATTTCGGTAAGGTGTTATAGCGCATACGCTATTGACAACAGAAATATATCCTGAAAAAGAGGGATGCCGATTTCGACTCTGCCACGAGGGATGACGTAATGACCGCTACGATGACTTTGGGCGAGAAACTTTTATTTGGCTCTTCGGGCAATGCTGTAAGGTTCTTGGGCCGCGGCTGGGATCAATTGGGGTCTGATGAGGGACGCTGGTCGGTCGATCATGTCGCCGATTTCTTATTCGAGCTTTCGCCGCCGCCTCAGGGCGATATGACGCTCGACATTGAAATGCTCCCGTTCGTGCGCGCTCCGCAACTCGTTCGCCAGTCGGTCGAGATTTACATTAACGGACTGTGGGCGGACTTTTTCTCCGCCCGATCCCCAATGACCGCTTCGACCACGATTCGTTCGGAAATGCTGCGGATGCGGGGGACCAATGTGCTGTCATTCGTTTTCCCCGATGCCTGCTCCTCGATCGAGCTTGGCATAGGCAAGAATTCGCGTCCCTTCGGCTTCAATTTTCAGTCATTGAAACTGAACTCGCGCGTGCCGGCGACTAAATTTTCGAGCGGCGCCGTTAAATTCGCCTCGCGCTGATTGCGGCCGAAGGCGATTGTGTTGGGCGTTGGGCCATGACCGCGCCTTTCCATCGCTTGACGCCATCAGACGCCTGTCTTCAGCCGACGCCGCTTGCTTGATTGTCGGCGCTCGATCTGCCCGGCTCGGCGTCTGCTCTAAGAACTCATCGCAGCGTCTCTGTACGCATGCGAGGCGCGATTATTTGCGCTGTGGCGCGTGATCCAACGGACTGACGAACGTGAAAATCCGCAACTTTTTGAGGCATTGATCGCTAACCTACCGCTTGTAATCGATAATTCCAGCGGTTAGACGTTCAGCTTGGCAATGCGGCCACGACGCACCTCGCGCCAAGGTCATCTCAGCGATCGCCCGCGCGCTCTCGGGAGCGGTCCAGCACATGAGGCACCGAGTATCTATGCCAAGCATTCCTTTCTCCGTGCAATTCGGTTCGTCCGGCGACTACAAACTCTGGGCGAGCGAGGGGTGGATGCACGACGCCAACGACAGGCAGCACACATGGGCCGGACATGTCGCAAAACTCCGGTTCATGATGGAATACACGAAGAGCGACCTGCAGCTTGAGATCGACGTTATTCCGCTGCAGGCGCGAGGCGTCGAACAGGAGATTCACGTTTTCGTTAATGGCGCCTTTGTCGCGTTCTGGCCCATTGCGAACCCGGGCGTACAGTCCGCGCGCATCGAAGCCATGTTTCTCGAGCGTAACGACTGTCTCATTACGTTCCTGATGCCTAAAGCGAGTTGTCCGCGACTTCTGGGCCTGAGCCAGGACGAACGCACACTCAGCGTCGCCTTTCGTAGTCTTTCACTTACTTTGGCGGGCTAGCCCTAGTCCGCGCTGATGAGCAAAAAGATTCCTGGTTTCGGACGGGATACCGCGCATGTCGAAAGATCTTGAGCGATTTACACCGGAACTGAGTGGTCGGATCGCTTACGAACACCGTCATCGCTATGCGTTATGCGCCAGTTTCATCGACGGAAAAGATGTGCTCGATGTCGCCTGCGGAGAAGGATATGGCGCCGATATGCTGGCGCAGCGGGCGCGGCGGGTGGTTGGAGTTGATGTTGACGAAGTCACCATCCGCGAAGCCGCCAAGAAGTATGGGCGCAATGAGCGGCTTCAGTTCAAAGTCGCGGACTGTGTGTCGCTGCCCTTCGAAACGGACAGCTTTGATGTTGTCGTATCCTTCGAGACGATAGAGCACATCGCTGAACAGGAAGCCTTCGTCAGAGAAGCGTCACGCGTGCTCCGCAAGGGCGGCGTGTTTATTGTCTCAACGCCCAACCGTCCGATTTATTCCGAAGAGAGCGGCCTGAAGAACCCATTTCATGTGAAAGAGCTCGACGAGCCGGAATTTATGTCGCTTCTCGGCAGCGTGTTCAAGCACGTTCATTTGCATGGACAGCGATTCGCGATCCCTTCCGTGATCTTTGACGTTGCGCCCCAGCCGGATCGGCCCATTCAAAGTCTCGTGGTTCGCAAGGGGGCCGCGGGCAACGTCACGGTCGGCTCTGCCGACTTAGGGTACGCACAATATTTCATCGCCATCTGTAGCAACCGCGCACTGCAGCGGCGGCTCGACACGCCATCGCTGTTTATCGACGAGAATGAAGATCTGTGGCGTGAACACGAAAGAATTTTTCGCTGGGCGTCGACGCTGAACGAGGACTACGAGCGCTTGCGCGCGCAGCTCATGGAGAGTGAAGCGCGCAATGAACAGCTTAAGCAGGCGCGAGGCGATCGTGGCGAAGAACAGCGCGCCCTGGAAGAGATCAAGCTCCTCGCCAGCGCGACACAGACTTTCCTTCAACAGGACATCCTAACCGGGATCAGTAAGATCGCGGAAGACAACGCAAAGCGCTTAGCCGAATTCGAGCTCGCTCGCCAGCATTCGGAGGATTTACAGCTCCAATCCGAGCGTCGCGCACGCGAGCTGGAGGACGCAGCAACAGCGCTTGAGGCGACGCGATCCGAACTTGCGACAACGACCGCCAAACTTGAAGATGCTGAAGCAACTCTCAAGACATTGCTGGGAAACCTTGCCAAGGCGCGCGCTGACGCTGACGAGGTGAAAGCCGAGAAGGAAAAACTCGAGCGGGACCTTGCCGCTGCGCGCGAAGAAATCGATCAGCAAGAGCAGATTGCGCTCGAACTTGCGTCAGTGGTCCAGAGTAACGAAAGCGAAATCGCCCAAAAAAGCGAGGTCATCGCACAATACGCTGCTGCGGCTGCGACCCAGGCTTCGGAAGTGCAGCATTTCGAGCAGCAGTTACGCGTAATTGGTATTAAGCGAACGATTGAACAGCAGCTAACGCTGGCATCGAACAGTACGCGACTTCGACTTGCCGCTTCGCCCATCGGGCTTGTGGCGCATCAACGACGCTTCCAATCAGTGATCGCACCTGCGCTCGACGCTCCGCCGCTCGGGCGGGCGGAGCGTCGAGACATCGAAAAATCAGGGCTTTTTGACGCGGCCTGGTATCTTGAAACCAATCCGGACGTTGCGCAGAGTCGCGTAGATCCTCTGACTCACTACCTTCGAAATGGATTCAAAGAGGACCGCGACCCGCATCCCTATTTCTGCGCCGCTTGGTATCGAGCTTTGTATGTCGCGGAAATCGGCGCAACGGCGCCGCTCATACACTATTTGCGCAAGGGCAGATATCGACAGCTTTCGCCGCATCCCTTGTTCGACCCCAGTTTCTATTCTCAGGTCAACAAAGATGTCGCTGCGCATAATCTGGATCCCTTCGAACACTATGTTATGTTCGGCGAGAAGGAGATGCGAGACCCACATCCTTTAATTTGGGTCGACCGCCTGAAGCGCCAGCCCGGATTCGCCGATAGGGATCGGCCGGTGTTGGCCTATATCACGCAACCAGAACTTTTTCTGTCGAGTCCACATCCGCTTTTCGACTCTGACTATTATCTGCACGAGAATAGCGATGTGCGTCGGCAGCACGTATGCCCGCTGCTGCATTATTGCGCGATAGGCTGGCGCGAGGGGCGTCAGCCGCATCGTGCGTTCGCGGGAGATTGGTACCTCGCGAACAATCCAGATGTCGTGGCCGCGAAATACAATCCGCTCGAACATTTCGTCCGCTTCGGCGCATTTGAAAAGCGCTCTCCGCATCCACTGTTCGACATCGAGCACTATCTGCGCATCAACCGCGATGCGCGGACCACGACATACGACGCGCTAAGCCATTACGTGCTGATCGGCGCGCGAGACCAGCGCGAAACGAGTGAAAAGATCAGTTTGGCCGACATGCATAGCATCGTGGCTGACGCCTACTGGCGCCGATTCGACCCGATATCGGCTTTTATGTATTTCGGCGAAACGCGTATTTCTCTGCCGTCGCAATTCCGTGTCGGAAAGCCGCCAACCTCTACAGCCTCCTCCCCTAAGGTTACGTGGCCGCCAAGGCCGGAGATTGCCTATTGGCTGCCTCAGCAGATGCGCGATTACCTTATCGACAACTATGGCGAGGAAAAAATCGGCCTTTATGTTTATCTGATGTCCGTTGTTGACCGATACGGAGATCGACCAAACGATTTTGAGCAGTCTGTGGAGTTCTCTCAACTCAAGGCGCGTCTCGGCAAACAACGCGCATCGCGACGCAACCAACGTCAAAAAATCGACGTGTCGATTATCATCCCCGTCTACAATAATCTTGTCTTCACGCTGACGTCGGTTGTAAGCATTCTCGATAGTTCATCGCGCTACAGTTATGAGATCATTATCGGCGACGACCGCTCATCCGATGCGACGGCCGAAGTGTTCTCAAAGGTGGGCGGCTCAATCGTTCACGTCCGTCACGAGAAGAACCTCGGCTTCCTTGAAAACTGCAATGCCGCAGCGCGTGTCGCCAAGGGTGAATACGTCGTATTCCTGAATAACGACACATTGACGCTTCCGAAGTGGCTCGATGAGCTGATCGATGTGTTCAAGCGCGATGCGCACGTTGGGCTTGCGGGCTCAAAGCTCCTGAACGCGGACGGCACACTACAGGAAGCCGGCGGCATTTTCTGGGATGACGGCTCCGCGTGGAACTTCGGCCGCAACAGCGATCCCCGACTTCCAGAGTACAATTATCTCAAGGAAGCTGACTATATTTCTGGCGCATCGATCGCGTTGCCGGCGAAGACATGGAATGAGCTCGGCGGGTTCGACCCAATGTACAAGCCCGCATACTGCGAAGACTCTGATCTGGCGTTCCGTGTGCGCGCCGCGGGACTGAAAGCGGTCTACGTCCCGCATTCGGAGGTCGTGCATCATGAGGGCAAGAGCCACGGCAATGATACGACCAGCGGGATCAAGGCTTACCAAATTGCGAACCAGGAAAAATTGCTGAAACGCTGGCGTACGACGCTCGCATCCGACCACTTTCCCAACGCCCAGAGTGTGTTTCTGGCGCGAGATCGCTCGCGCGGACGTCCGCATATTTTGTTTGTAGATCACTATGTCCCGCAGTGGGATCGGGATGCCGGTTCGCGGACCATGTATCACTTCGTCCGAATGTTTCTACATGCCGGCTTTCATGTGACCTTCTGGCCTGATAATCTTAACCGGGATCGCGAATATTGCGACGTGCTGCAGAACATGGGCGTTGAGGTCATTTACTCGGCCGCCTATTTGGATCGGTTTGATGAATTTATGGCTGCGAACGGCAAACATTTCGAATACGCGCTTCTCAGCAGGCCCCACATCGCAATAAAATATTACCAGGACATACGGGCGAATTCCTCGTGCCGCATCCTGTACTATGGCCACGATATCCATTACAAGCGGATGGAGCTGGAGCTAAAAACGAACCAGAACTCCGACCTGCTCGCCGCGATTAGTAATGTTCGCCTTCAAGAAATCGATAACTGGCGTAAGTCGGACGTCGTCCTTTATCCAAGCGCCGATGAGCGTGAAGAGGTAAAGCAGACTTTGCGCGGGTGCGTCGCAGGCGATGTGCCGATGCTCGGTTATTTGCACGAAGAGCTATCAATAGCCCGCTCCAATCTTGCGCGATTTGAAGAGCGAAACTTCGACGAACTGTTATTTGTTGGTGGGTCACACCCGCCGAACGTCGATGCGCTGGTCTGGTTCGCGACTGAAGTTTTGCCGCTTGTCCGAGCCGCTCGGCCGCAAGCCCGACTCAATGTCGTTGGATCTACAAGCAGCCCGGAAATCGCGCGGCTTGGTTCGGAGTCTATCATTCTCAAGGGACGGCTCAGCGACGAGGATTTGGCCAGGCTGTACGCGACGGTAGGAGTCGCCGTCATCCCGCTGCGATTTGGCGGAGGCGTGAAGGGCAAGACCATTGAGGCGTTGTTTCACGCGACGCCCTTCGTCGCGACGGGGGTGGGAATGCAGGGATTGTTCCCGAAAGAGCCGATCGGTTACGTCGCCGACGAATCGAAGGCCTTTGCGGAGGCGGTCGTCCAAGCGCAAACTGACCGCGAGGGGACAAGAAGTAACGTCGCCCGCGGCGTCGGTTTCATTGAGCAACACTATTCAATTGACGCGCTCAAACGCGCCTTCATGCCATTCATTGCGGAACTCGAAACAGCGAACGATGGAGCACGCAAAGAGTCTGACGCGTTGTTGGCTGAGGCGGTCGTGGGAGCGGATGCGAGCACGCGCCTCCCGACAGCAAGCGCACGGGATGGGGCGCGTTGATGATCGACTTGCAAGCCGCCTTACTTCGCCAGAACGGCGACGCGCGCATCACGCGCGCCCGCGCGCCTTTGCGGCTTGGCTTGGCGGGCGGTGGAACGGATTTATCCGCTTATTGCCAGCGTTTCGGTGGGGCGATTCTCAACGTGACGATTGATCGGCATGCATACGCATTCATTTCAGATCGCTCAGACGGAAAAACGAGTTTCACCGCTCTCGACATCGGAAAAGAGGAAACGCTCGATCCAAAGTGCGCCATGACGTGCGATGCGGCGCTGCTGTTGCATCAGGGCGTGTACCGAAGAATGGTGCGCGATTTTCTGGGCGGGGAAGCGCCGCCGCTTTCGATCCAGACAACAGTGGACGCGCCGGCGGGATCGGGCCTCGGCTCATCGTCGGCGCTCGTCGTCGCGTTGGTTGAGGCTTTTCGAGCGCGCTACGCCCTGCCCCTTGGACGCTACGAAATTGCGCATCTCGCTTGGGAAATAGAGCGGGTCGATCTTGCTTTGGCGGGAGGCCGGCAGGATCAATACGCTGCAGCGTTCGGCGGCGTGAACTTTATCGAATTCCTGCCGGACGACAGAGTGATCGTGAATCCGCTGCGTCTTGTTCCGGGCGCTATCGAGGAAGTCGAATCCTCGATTGTCGTTTGTTTCACAGGCCAGTCGCGGAGTTCTCATGACATTATCGTGCAACAAGCGAGCGGTGTTTCGGCGGAAGACGACCAAGCGATTGAAGCGATGCATCAGCTCAAGAGCGATGCACATGAAATGAAGCTCGCTTTCGTTCATGGCGACATTCGCGCTATGGCGGAAGTTCTAAGCCGGTCTTGGCTTGCCAAGCGACGAACGGCGAGCGGCATCTCCAACGAAACGATCGACAGATTGCAGGCGATCGCGGCCGACAACGGCGCGCTCGCTGGGAAGATATCTGGCGCCGGGGGCGGCGGGTTCATGATGTTCATCGTACGGCCTGAGGATCGCCGACGACTTATCGTGGCGCTTCGGGCGGCTGGCGGGGATGCTGAGGCTGTCGCCTTCACTCATCTAGGGAGCGTTACGTGGACCGCGACAACATAGGCTATATCGACAACTATTTCGATCATTCGGTCGCGGTGCTTCGGGCTGCGTCCGAAGACGAGGCTTTCAAGCAGGCGGTTGTCGACATCGGAGCGCGCATCGCCGATAGCCTGCGGACCGGCGGCAAGGCGCTCTTTGCTGGCAATGGCGGCAGCGCTGGCGACGCTCAGCACATCGCCGGAGAATTTGTGTCGCGTCTGAACTTCGATCGGGCTCCTCTTGCAGGCCTTGCGCTCACGACGGACACTTCCGTGCTGACCGCTATCGGCAATGATTACGGATATGCCGATGTGTTCTCGCGACAGATTGCCGGTCTGGGCCGACCCGGCGACGTTTTTGTCGCCATCACGACTTCAGGAAATTCAGAGAATATTTTGAAAGCGGTCCACGTCGCGCGCGCCAATGGGATCGCCGTGATTGGCCTCACCGGACGACACGGAGGCAAGCTTGCTTCAGCTTGCGATATCTGTCTTCACGTGCCTTCCGATTCCACGCCTCTGATCCAGCAGGTGCATATCGTCGCGGCACATCTGATTTGCGGTCTCGTCGAGAATGCGATGTTCGCGGAAGAGGCCTCGCGTAAACAGGATTCCTACACTTGATCCGACAGGCCGCCATTTTATGCGGCGGTATGGGAACGCGTTTGGGGGAACTGACCGCGCGCACGCCCAAGCCGCTTCTGCCCGTCGCGGGGGCGCCTTTTCTTGATGTGCTCGTCGAGGAGGCTGGGCGGCAGGGCTTCGACGACATTGTTCTGCTTGCAGGACATCTTTCGCCGCAGATGGAAGCTTTTGTCCGCGATTCCGCCGCAGCGAAGCGCCGAGGGGTGAATCTTCGACTGTCGATCGAGCCACGGCCTTCGGGAACCGGCGGCGCCGTCCGCTGTGCAAGAGAATTCCTAGCGGACCGCTTCGTTCTGATGAACGGCGACTCTTGGTTTGACATCAATCTTCGCGCCCTCGCGACAAAAGCGGCAGGCGACTCAAATGCGGTCATGACGCTTGCGTTGCGCAGTATGCCGGATGTGTCGCGATACGGCTCGGTTAGTCTCGTTGGCGGCAAGATCGGCGGCTTTGAGGAGAAGGCGTCGCTGGCCGGCCCGGGCCTCATGAATGGCGGGATCTATGTTTGCGACAAGGAGAAATTGCTCGCAACGATGAAGCGCATAGCGCCGGATGAGACGGAAAGCCTGTCGCTCGAGACGCAAGTGATGCCCGCTCTCGTCGCCGATGGGCGGCTTAACGGCGAGGTCTACGATGGCTATTTCATCGACATCGGCCTGACGGAAACCTATGCGGCGGCCCAGCAAGAAATACCCGCGCATCAGCGACGTCCCGCTGTTTTCTTTGATCGGGATGGCGTTCTCAACGTCGATAGCTGTCACGTCGGAACGATCGAGCGCTTTCATTGGATCGAGGGCGCCATCGCCGCAATTCGGGCCTGCAACGATCTCGGCTACTTCGCATTCGTCGTCACTAATCAGGCCGGTGTGGCGAAGGGCCTATACCAGGAGGCGGATGTGCGTATCGTGCATCAGTATATGCAGGAAACGCTTGCGGCGGCGGGCGCTCATATCGACGACTTCCGATATTGCCCCTATCACGTCGACGCAGTCGTGCCGGAGTATAAAAAGGAGTCGGATTGGCGGAAACCCGCGCCCGGCATGTTTCATGACCTCGTGGCTAAATGGAACGTTGATACGGAACACAGCTTCTGTATCGGCGACAAGACAACCGACCTGGACGCTGCTGCTGCGGTCGGTCTGCCGGGCTACCTTTTCGAGGGCGGGAACCTGTGTGGGTTCTTACTGAAGACCCCGCGCTTTTCCAAGCGCCCCGCACGCCAGCCTACATTGCCGCCCTTTTGTTGACGTCGCGTCAGTCGGCGGATCGGACATCGTAGGCGTTGATCACGCCTTTTCACATCGCGCCGAAGGCGGTAAATATAGAAGCCGACGGGATATTTTGGATCACGAGCGAGCATATAACGGAAAGTGGCAGGCATGGACGACTATCTTCCCGCACTCACCGGTATTCGTAACGAACTGCGCGGTGGGCGAAGCGTGTACGAAGGTTATCAGCGCAGCTGGGGTCTGGAATTCGGCGAATTGAAAACCCACATCCTCGCCGATCCCGATTACCGGTTCGCTGTAGCGCTCGCCGAAGGGCGTTCGGTGCTGATGCTCGAACGCATGATGAACCTTTTTTTGCTCGTGAAGTTCTTCCTCCCGCGATTGCCTTTCGGTCACATCGTGGAATACGGGTCGTTCCGCGGCGGTTCGGCGATGTTCATGGCGGCGTTAGCGGAGCGTTTTCTGCCGGGCGCCCAAGTCTATGCCCTCGATACGTTCGCGGGAATGCCAGAAACGGACAGCGCGATCGACGCGCATGCCGCCGGTGATTTTGCGAATACCAACATGACAGAAATTCAGGCGATGGCGGATCGGTCCGGTCTGACAAACCTGCATCTCGTGAAAGGTCTATTTCAGGAGACTGCGCCAGCGTTGCTTCCCCAGATCGGCTCCATTGTTCTGTCGCACATCGACTGCGACATCTACAGCGCGGTCAAATACTCCTACGACATCTCGAAGCCACACATGGCGCCGATGGGTTATTACGTTTTTGACGACGCCACGGTTTCCAGCTGCATCGGCGCCACGGAGGCCGTCGAATCTTTCGTCATCGCGCGCGACGGCCTTTTGTCAGAGCAGATTTATCCGCATTTCGTTTTCCGACATCCTGCAGCCGGCTGACGATTCAGCTTCGCGCCGCGCATACTCCAGGACCGCACCATGAGCGACACATCCGACAATGCGGATATCGAATACGCCAAAAAAGTACAACAGCAGCTCGAACAGTACGCGGAAGGCTTCGAACTTCATGGCCTGCCCAACGCCTATTTCTACTGGTCGGAAAATTTTCTTCGGCCTGGACTAAACGAGGTTTACGGAGCAATAGACCTCAATGATTTCTACGCGCTGCCTTTTATAGAAGGCGCTGCGGGGAAGACCCGCCCCCGCTTCCTGAGCATCGGCTGCGGTGACGGGGCAAACGAGATCGCGCTGGCCAGACGACTCGTCGAAAGAGGCCTTACTGATTTCGAATTGGTTTGCGCTGATCTTTCCGCGCCTCTCCTCGAACGATTTGAGAAATCGCTCGATGAGGATCTCCGCAAATTTTTTACGCTCTCCTGCGTCGATCTCAATCGCATCGATGCCGAGATCCCGGGCTCTTTCGACGGGGTAATGGCAAGCCACTCACTGCACCATATCGTCGAACTCGAAAAGGTGTTCGGCTGGGTCAAGCGCGTGCTGCAGCCAGGATGTGTCTTCGCGATCAACGATATGATCGGCAGAAATGGTCATTCGCGCTGGCCGGAGGCTGCCGTCTTTATCCAGATGCTCTGGCCGATACTCGGAGAGCGCCAGCGATATCATGCCCAATTGAAGCGACTATACGCCGAGTTCGAAGACCTCGATTGCTCCTCCTCTGGATTTGAGGGCGTTCGTGCGCAAGACATTCTACCGCTGCTGTTAGCGGCTTTTAGCCCAAGAAAATTTTTCGCGGGGGGTGGGTTAGTCGACCCCTTCATCGATCGCGGGTTTGGCTTTGGTTTCGACACCAACAACGAGGACGACCGCAGACTGCTGCACTTCATCTGCCAGTTGAACGATGCGCTACTCGACAATGGCCAGATTACGCCAACGCTCATGCTGGCTCACTTCTACGGCGAGAGCGGAGAAGAAAAGCACTACCGCCGCCGGTCCGCCCGCACGAGTATTCGGAATCCTGAAAATACTCCCAAGTGGACGGACTACTATCCGCCCGTTCCGGTACTGCGCGGTTAAGCGACCCGCATTGGCGTCACAGCTTCCTTGCGACGAACAAGAGCACGCCGGCAATTTCAGCTCCGTAGATCCCGTAACGACGCGACGAAAGGAACCGTATGTGCGGATCCTTGAAGCCGCAGGCACGTGCCTGAGGAATGATATCCCAACCTGGAATACCGAACACCAGACTGCCACCGGAGGGGTCGATGGGATTGCCGTGATATTCCGGTTCCATCAGGTGTAAGAGTTCGCCATTGACCATCTTCGCCTTATGAACTGTAGACTCAGATGCATACGCCATCGGGAATGTTCCGAAAAAAATGCCCCTCGGCTTAAGGATACGATAAGCCTCACTCAGGGCGCCCTCGATGTTATGGACATGTTCGAGCACCTCATTCGTGATGTATGCGTCGAATGACTCGTTCTCCCAAGAAAGCGCGGTTACATCTTCATGGCGGATATGCGGATAAGCCGCTTGTTCTGAAGGCGTCGGCAAATATTCGCTTCCATGGTAATCGACGAATTTCCTGACGATCTCCGCAAAAGGCGACACCCACTCGGAGGCATAAACACGTAGGCCCGGCCCGCTTCTTAGGAGTTCCTCTGAAAGTTGAAGGCAAACCGCTCGCAGGCGCGAGTTCAAATTATGCGCTACGATTCCCTCTCGATAGTTGTCGCTGCTCGTGTCAATCTGCGACGGCGATACGTAACCAAACAGCGGATCGATCAAGCCACAGCGTGCAACTTCCTGCACATTGGCGGAGATATATTCTGACTGGATTGCCCAAGGGTTGGACTGCAGCCAGTCAAACCACTCGCCCATCGAACGGAAGTTCTCCGAAATTCCGGATGCAGACGTGTTACCCACAGTGACACCTCAGACAGGATCGAACGACACGGCCGTTTATTGCGGACCAGCGCCCGATAGTTGTTCCAAAATCTTTTATACGCGACGCACCCAACAATTTCTATCTAAAGACGGGAGGGCGCATAAGAGTTGCATACTAAAAAGCAACGACAATTAAAGCCCGGGGTGGAGCCGGGATAACTACAAAACGTGCGGTGCGTCTCGACTCACTTGGCCAGTGTCGGTGTGCTCTATCACCTGCGCCAGCGCCAATCCAACCGTCCGTCGAAACGCCGAAACATCATACCCCAATTGAACGGACTGGTGGGCGGCCTCGCGAACGGAAGTCCAAAGCTGATGGTCTTGATAGAGGTTGATGCACCGTTCGGCAAATTCCTCTGCGTCGCTTCCGACAAGAGCTTCGTGTCCGCTGCGCCAGCCGAGTTGTTCGCGCAACTGTTCCGTGATTACGCAGGGCAGGCCCGCCCCGCTCGCTTCGAGCACTTTTAGCGGAATGCCGGCGCTGAATCGCGTTGGTGCGATAAATACCCGCGCCTCCTCATACAATGGTTGGAGATCGGGAACGGGCCCGAGAAGTTCGACGCCTGAGGGACACTGGGCCGCTACTTCCTCTGAAAAATTGCGCCCCGCGATCTTTAGGAGCGCGCTCGTGCCGAGGCGCGAAACGATAATGGGCCAAACATTTTCGAAGAACCAAAGCAGGGCGTCGGCGTTTGGCGCGTCGTCTGCATGGATGGCTCCAACAAATAGGAAGCCGGAACGTTGGTCGAAAGACGCTGCTGTCAGGCGTGAATTAACCGCATGCCCGATGACAAAAGTCGGCTTCGAGCTACGCTGCTGAAAAATGGCCCCTTCCATCGACGAGGCGGCGAGTATGATCTCTGCCCTCTGCGCCACCGCAGTCTCTTCCCTGAGGAGGCTGTCAACTTGCGAATCGCTGAGTGGATGGCCGTATAGCTTTTGCTTCCTGGCTTCGCGAACCGCAAATAATGCTTCCGCGTCGTAAATAATTTTGGATGATCCGGCCGCTTCGGGATGATCGTCGAGTGCTGCATTAAACATGCGCATGTTGTGCGGGCGGGAAACAATCGTCACGTCCGGACAGAACTCCGCTAACGCCAATGCGATCTTTTCGCATCCGTCCGTGATCCGGAGTTCCACGCGCGGATCAACAACTTTACGAATCTCCGTCCAATCGAGATCGCCCTTGTTGGTCAGGCATAAGAAAATCTGCCCCGTCTCGGCAAACTGCGCAACGACGCTGTCAAGCAACGCTTTGGAACGCGGCAATCCCTGTCCCTTCCACGGAAACGGAACGCAGTCGTCTATCAAGAGTATTCTGTGTCGGGGACGGACCGAAAAGCGGGCAGCCGGCGAGTTCGCCTGATCTGGAGCGTAGCGGGTTTCGAGGTAGGCGCCATGCTTTCTGACGAACAGCTGGCGATTCTTCAGCTGTTGTTCTTCGGCCCATTTCCGTGTCGCGCTGCCGAATTCAAAATGAATAACGGCGGCGGTAGGTTCGTAGACAACCTTGTAGTTGTTTTTCCATAAATTTACGCAGTAGTCGGTGTCTTCGTAGTATGCGGGCGCGTACGCCTCATCGAACCCGCCGATGGATCTAAAAAGGTCGGTCCGCGTCATGAGGAAGGCGCCAGAGCAGTAATCGACGGGGCGACGAAACATGACCTCCGGATCGGACAGTGCGAGCCCCCGACCGTAGCCCGCACAACCGCCATCCTTCGATATGGTGCATCCGGCCTCCTGCACTGTGCCGTCGGGCAGCACCAGCAACCCGCCAACGGCGCCAATCGTTGCGTCGCGATCAATGACGCGGTGGGCTGCTTCGATGGAGCCGTACATAACCTGCGTATCATTGTTCAATAGAAGAAGATATTTACCGCGGGCATGTGCGGCGCAATGATTGACTGCTCTCAAGTATCCGATGTTGTCTGGGCTGCGGACGATTTTCACGCCACGTAAGCGTTTGAGCCATTGCTCCGTCTCATCGGAGGATCCGTTGTCGAACAGGATTGTTTCGATGTTCAGATCTGGGCTCGCATGCGCGACTTTGCAGAGCGAATCGACGCATTCAAACGAGAGGTTCGCCCTATTGTAAAGAACAATCACGACCGTAACGTCGGGCTTCGCGTCATTCGTGGGAAAGGCAATGTAAGCATCTGAGCGCATAAAGCTGGCGAGTCGAAAGCTGGCGAGTTCAGAGAACAATCCCTTTGCCGATAAAGTGGACGGTGGGCGTGTCAGTCTCCCTTCGTGTTGACCTTTATGAAGATAGTGCCTGAGCGGGTTGATGCCGCGATTAGCTACGTCGGGATTTGTCTTCAGATACCACTGCGACTGAAAAACTTCGCTGGGGTTTCGTCCTTCGAATCCGCCAAAAAGATAATAGTGCGTTATTGGGCTAAGGCCGCTCTTCGTAACGTCGGCGTTTTCGCCCAGATAGTAGTTGTTGTCGAAAAAGCCGTTTGGATTTGCTAGGCAGCCTCTGCGAAGGAAATGGAGATAGGCCTCTGTCGCTGTTATGGCAGGTCGGCCTATGCTCGCCGCATACCACTTGGGATCGAATAGCGGATGCGGCCAATAGTTATTTTCGCCTCCAACGGCGAGAAAGTGCTCGAGCGGCGTTAGCGACGAAACGCTCGTGCGCATGTATTCTTGTGCGTACCACGTTGGATCGAAGGCGGGGTTCGGAATCCGGTATTCTCTCGCACCAAAAAGTATGAAGTGCTTCAGAGGATCGATCCCCAATTCACGCACTCGTGGATAAAGCGTAAGATACGTCCATATTGAAAAATGCAGGCTAGGATCCCGCATTTCGCGCCAACCGAATTGCTGATAATGCTGTAAGGGATCTAAGCCTCGGGCTCGGACGTCCTCGTTGACAGACAAATACCAATTTGCATCGAACAAGCCGCTTTTTACATACATATCTTGGTCAAGCGAATGCGTCTTATTATTGCGCGAAAAGAAGCCGGCGCTCGCCAATAGTCGGGCTATTTTTTTCACTTAGACCACCGCGTTAAATGCACGCACGAACTCTCGCCAATGTCGATCTGGCCACGCCTAAGATTGAGAGGATGCGTTGCGCAACATGATCCGCGCCTTGTTTCCCCAACGAACGAACTGCCAATGTCCAAGGCGCATCTTTGGCGGCTTGTTCACGCGGCCAGGGTCACAGCAAACATCATAAGACGAAAATATATTAGGGTTTATGGTGGCTTACAAGCCATTCAATATCCGCAAGCGTCCGCCGACAACGACCTCGTGTCTTTGACTGAAAGGTGGAGCGGCGCGCTCATCCCGTTGTGAAAAGGACTAAGGGTGCCGACGGGACCGCGAACCCGCAAGACTGCGCCGCGTCTGCGCGTCCCAACCCCACATCAGCGATCGATCTCCTGCAGCGCCGTCAGCGACTCAGGCAACACCTGTCCGCCGTCGATCACCAGCGTCTGGCCGGTGATGTAGCCGGCTTCGTCGCTCGCGAAGAACAGCGCGGCGTAGGCGATGTCCTCGACGCTCCCTAATCGGCGTTGGGGGATCGAGGCCGTCATCTGCGCCAAATAGTCTTCGCCGAGTTCGCCCAGTCCTTCGGTGCGCACATTGCCCGGCAGAACGGCGTTGATGGTGATCCCGAGCGGCGTCAGTTCCAGCGCCGCCGTGCGCATGAAGCCGAGCTGTCCCGCTTTGCTCGCCGCATAATGCGTCCAACCGGGATAGCCGGTGATCGGGCCGGTGATGGAGGAGGTGAGCACGATCCGCCCCCGACCGCTGCGCGCCAGCGCAGGCACGCAGGCCCGCACGCTCAGAAAGGCGCCGGCAAGATTGGTGGACAACACCTCGTTCCATTGCGCCAGAGTCATCTCCATGAGCCGTGCGGCCGGAAAGACGCCGGCGTTGGCGCAAAGAATGTCGACGCCGCCGTGCCGCTCGAGCGCCGCGGCCGCCATCCGCTCGACATCGCCCGGATTGCCGACATCGGCGGCGAATCCGCTAGCGCGTCCCCCTTCGGCCCGAATCGCCGCCGCCGTCGCCTCGGCCTGCGCGAGGTCACGGCCAACCACCAGCACCTGCGCGCCCTTGGCTGCAAAAACATTGGCGAGGCCTCGGCCGATGCCCCGGCTGCCGCCGGTGACGATGACCGACCGATCGGCGATGGAGGTCAGCATTTTGACGCGGCCCCTCTGCTGGCATCCCCTTCGGGCGAATCAATATTTCGCGACGACCGGAACGACGCCCCAGTTGAAGTGATAGTTCAGACCCACGCGGACGACATGACCGTCGAAGCGTGCGCGCGCTTGAGTGGCGTTGGCGAACAACAGGTTCGTGAGCTGCCAATCGGTGGTGATCGCGACAGGATAGGCGGCGGCGCCGAGATCGTAAAAGAGATATTCGATCTTGGCGCTCCATTGCGGCCAAAACATCCATTCCAGTCCGCCGCCGGCCGTCCAGCCGACCCGCGTCTGTGAAGATCGCCCCTGATTGGCGCCGAGCAACAAAAAGCCGGAGAAATCATTCGGCACGTGTTGGAAAAAACTCGTGGTGGACGTCGCCTGGCCGTACGCGAGTCCCCCGGTCGCATAAGCAAGCAACGTCGGCGTTATGAGATAGCCGAGGCGACCACGCACCGTGCCGAGAAAATCAAGCGACTTGTTGCTGGCGACGCTCGTCAGCAGGTTGAGCCCCGGCGCTGGCGTTGGCGCGAGCGTCACGACGGCGGCGGCGCCGTTCGAGCCGGCGAGGCCCTGGATGTCCGTTTCTATTCCAGCGAGAAACGCGCCGTTGAATTGCAAATCATAGCCAAGTTGGCCGCCGCCGATAAAAGCGGCGCTATTCGTCGAGACGCTGCCCGTTCCGGAGATGGCTGCAGCCGCCGCCCACGGGACATTGCTGGCGCCATTGATGAGAAAGGGCGCTGAAGCAAAGTTGGTCCCCGTGCTTGCGCTCCATGCGCCGCCCGCATTCAAACCGGCATGGAAACCGGTCCACATTGGCGGCGGAGGCGGAAGATAAGCCGGCGGCGCCTTGAGGGAGGGCAAATCCGCCGCGAGCGCCGATCCCGTCGCGAACGCCAGCGCCAGAACGGCGCCTGTCAACATTTTATGGGCCATGACTTTGTTCTCGCCGTTGCAAACGAACTCCAGAAAGGTCTGGAGGCAAATGAGCAAGGCGAGAGGCGTTTCGCAATTCGAACCTTTGTCTTTTACCGCGTGCGTGCGTCGTTTCGCGACGGATGTGCCCTTTATGCAACAGCAATTGCGCTTGTGCTTGCCTCCGTCGCTTCCGTCGTTGAATTTGTTTTCGCGAGCGCCGCCGCACGCGCCCAATAAGGGAGAGATCGAGATGGAGCAGGTCGGCGATCAGCCTGCTTACTGGAGCCAAGAGGCCTCGACGCTGATGGCCGCCCTCGGCTCCGGACCGACGGGGCTGTCGTCCGCGCGCGCGGCCGCATCGCTGCGAGAATTCGGCGCGAACGCCGTCGAGGACGCTGCCCCGCTCAGCGCGGCGCGTCTGCTGCTGCGGCAGTTCGAAAGCCCACTCGTTCTGATTCTGGTCTTCGCCGCGGCGGTCTCGCTGATATTGCGCGAATGGGTCGACGCCGCGATCATTCTGACGATCGTGCTGGGCAGTTCGCTGCTCGGGTTCTTTCAGGAGTATCGCGCGTCGCAAGCTGTTCAGGAGCTCAAGCGCCGCCTGGCGCTCATGGTTCGAGTCGTTCGAGACGGCGTCGAACGCCCGGCGCCCTTCGCATCCGTCGTTCCTGGCGACATTCTCCTGCTGTCGGCAGGCAATCTCATTCCCGCAGATGGGCTGGTGCTGGAGGCGGCCGACTTTCTCGTCAGCGAAGCAAGCATGACAGGGGAATCCTTCCCTGTTGAAAAGCGCCCAGGCGTCGTGCGGGCCGACGCGCCGCTCGCGGCGCGCACCAACGCCGTGTTTCTCGGCGCATCGGTGCGCAGCGGAACGGCGAAGGTGCTGGCGGTGCGAACCGGCCGCCGAACCGAATTCGGCGCGATCGCGGCGCGACTGGCGGGACGACCACCGGAGACGGATTTCGCGCGCGGCGTGAGACAGTTCGGCTATCTGCTTATCCGGGTGATGGTGCTCATCGTCCTTTTCGTGTTGGCGGTGAATCTGTTGCTCCGCCGACCCGCGCTTGAGTCGCTCTCCTTCGCCGTCGCTTTGGCGGTCGGGCTTTCGCCGGAGTTGCTGCCGGCGATCATCACCGTGACGCTTTCCGCCGGCGCCCGCGCGATGAGCAAGCGCGGCGTGATCGTCCGCCGTCTCGACGCGATCGAAAATCTCGGCAGCATGGATATTCTATGCACCGACAAGACCGGCACGCTGACCGAGGGGATCATTATTCTTCGCGAAGCGCTGGGGCCTGCAGGTGAAAGTTCGGACGAGGTCCGGCGACTCGCCTATCTCAACGCTGCTTTCGAGACTGGCATCGAAAATCCGCTCGACGCCGCGATCATCGGCGCGGCCGAGAGCGCTGGATTGAGCACGACGGGCTTTTCGAAAGTCGACGAAATTCCCTACGACTTCATCCGGCGCCGGCTCACGGTCGTGGTGTTCGACTCAGAAAACGCTTCAGAACATCTCATCGTCACCAAGGGCGCTTTCGCGAATGTGCTCGCCATATGCGCGACGCTGGACGTCGGCGGCGCAGAGCAACCGCTGGACGCCGCGCGGCGCGACGCGCTGGAGAGAATCTTCAAGGAGAAGAGCGCCGAAGGCTTTCGCGTGCTCGCTGTCGCGACGCGTCGCGTCCCCGCGCGCGCCGCCTATGCGCATGGCGACGAAACGGACATGACGTTTCGGGGATTCCTGATTTTCTACGATCCGCCCAAAGCCGACGCGCAATCGACGATCGGCAATCTTGCGGCGCTTGGCGTTCGCATCAAAGTCATAACCGGCGACAATCGCTACGTCGCGGCGCATCTGGCGCAATCCATTGGCCTTGATCCGAGATCGATGTTGACCGGCGATCAGCTGGCGTCGCTCAGCGCTGAGGCGCTCTGGCATCGCGCGCCAAACATCGATCTGTTTGTTGAGATCGATCCCCAGCAAAAGGAGCAGATCGTTCGCGCTCTGCAGCACGTCGGCCATGCCGTGGGCTATCTGGGCGACGGCATCAATGACGCGCCCGCGCTCAACGCCGCCGACGTCGGCATTTCCGTCGAGCGCGCCGTCGATGTGGCGCGAGAGAGCGCGGACATCATCCTGCTCGACCGCGATCTCGACGTGTTGCGCGTCGGCGTTGAAGACGGGCGGCGCACCTTCGCCAATACGCTGAAATATATCTCGATCACGACGAGCGCCAACTTCGGCAACATGGTCAGCATGGCGCTGGCGACGCCCTTTCTGCCGTTCCTCCCACTCGTCGCAAAGCAAGTGCTTCTCAACAACTTTCTTTCCGATTTGCCCTCTATCGCGATCTCGACGGATAACGTCGACGCCGACAGCCTGACGCGGCCTCAGCGCTGGAGCATCGTGGAAATCCAACGTTTCATGATCGTGTTCGGTCTGATCAGCTCGATCTTCGATGTCATAACATTCGTTGTGCTGCTGCAGTTTTTTCACGCAGAGGAATCCGTCTTTCAGACATCTTGGTTCCTCACGTCGCTGCTCACGGAGCTTGCCGTCGTTCTGGTGCTCCGCACCCACAAGTTTTCATTGAACAGCCGGCCGAGCGCTCTGCTCCTGTCCGCGACAATCGTCGTGAGCATCCTGGCGGTTGCCGCGCCTTTTCTTGGAAAAGCGAGCGCTCTTTTCGGATTCACCCCTCTTCCCGTCTCTTTGCTCGGCGCGATCTGCGCCATCGTCATTGGCTACATCGCCGCGACGGAAGCCGCTAAAGCGTGGTTCTTTCGGCGTCCGACTGAGCCTTAGCCGGCTGAAATCTTCTTGTCGGTTCGAGCCGGCGAACGACGACGGACTGGAGCCAATTGCGGGACAATTGAAATGACCCGGCCCTCATCCGATGATTCATCGTCGCTATCGTCGCGGGCGCGATTCTCTTGGAGCCGAACGCGCGCCAGATCTTTGCGAACGATGAAGACGAATATGACAAAGGCGCAAATCGACAGAGCGGCGACGATGACGTCGAGCGCCACGAATGAGAGCACGCGTTGCGACGCGAGTTCATGTCCCATCAACGCCGCAGAGAGCGACCAGCCCAACACGAGCAGCCGAAGCCCCTTCGGTTCGAATCCGCCGCTTGACTGCTTTCCGCCATGGATCACGACAAGCAAATATTTGTATGAACTCAGCAACAGATAGAGAGAGAGGATGAGCAACGCCGAGGGAATGGTGAAATAAGGCGAGAAGCCAAGCGCCATGATGATCAGCGTTTGAGCGACGAGGTCCGCCGAGTTGTCGATGAAATATCCATATAGCGGACGCGCGGCGCCGCGGCGTTCCGAAACAGCGCACACCAGATTCTCGCTAAGCCAATTGCAGGCCAGCCCCAGCGCGACCAGCGCGAGGAACCAGTTCGACCACCGACTGGCGATAAACCCAATGGCGACAAGGATGGCGCCGAAGAGTCCGGCGTACGTCAGGTGATCCGGCGATATGGCGTCCGGAATATGCCGCGCGACGAGGGCGGTGAGGCCCCGACTATCAGACGACTGGCGTTCGTTATCCCTGAGGATGGGCATACGACCTCGGTCAATGCGCCAATCGACGTGACGGCGAAATTGCGATTGATTGATCCCGCGCCGCAACGGGACAATCACGCTATGTATGAGCAATAACTATAAATATTCTGGACGGTTGGGCCTTGCGGGTCAATTGCTTTTGTTGGGCAGTCCCTGGATCGACTGTTGTCAGATTCTGATTTGAATCGGCCAAAGCGATTCCATTTTGCTCCTGCCGCAGCGACCGCCGCGCGGAGTCGCAATCACTTGGCCGCTGCGGTCAATCCTGCCGTTTCAATCGTGTGCCGCGCAATCATCGATTCCTCGTCGGTCGGCGTCACGAACACGGGAACGCGCGACTGGGGCGCCGAAATGAGAAGGTCGTTGCGCGCATTGGCCGCCGCGTCCAGCGTCAGCCCTAGCCAGCCGAGGCCCTCGACCACGCCGGCGCGCACGCGCGGCGAACGCTCTCCAATTCCGGCCGTAAACACCAGCGCGTCGAATCCGCCGATCGCGGCCGCGAGCGCCGCGATCTCCATTTTGATGCGATGAATAAAATAGCCGATCGCCGCTTGGGCGCGGGGTTCTTTGGACGCCTCGAGCGTACGCATGTCATGAGAGACGCCGGAGAGGCCAAGCAGCCCGGAGCGTTCATAAAGAAGATGCGACAGCTCCTCGGGAGTCATGCCCTCGCTCCGGAGCAGATAAAGCAACAATCCGGGATCGATCTGTCCGCAGCGGGTGCCCATGGGCAGGCCTTCCAGCGCCGAGAAGCCCATGCTGGCGGCGATCGAACGCCCGCCTTTCATCGCGCAAAGCGACGCGCCATTGCCAAGATGGGCGACGATGACGCCGCCTTCGGCGTGAATTGGATCAATCATGCGCAGGCGCCGGGAGATATATTCGTAGGACAATCCGTGAAAGCCGAAACGGCGCAGGCCACGCTCGTAATAGGAATAGGGAAGCGCATAAGCGTCGTCGACGAAGGCGTGTCCGCGGTGGAAAGCCGTATCGAAACACGCGACCTGCGGCACATGCGGAAAGGCTTCCTTGGCGCCTTCGATTCCGGCAAGGTTATGCGGCTGATGCAGCGGCGCCAGCGGAATGAATTCCCGCAGTTCCGCGAGCACTTCCGCATCGACGATAACCGGCGCGGCGAAGCTCAGCCCGCCATGCACGACGCGGTGCCCGATCGCGCTCACGGCCGCCAACGGGTAAGCGTCTTCGATCCATTCGAAGATGGCTGCAATCGCCTGCTTGTGCGTGAGCTTGGCGGCGAGCGGCTTGTCGTTTATCTCTCCATCGACAATGGCCGCGCGAAAGCGCGGCTTCGCGCCGAGCCCTTCGACCGCGCCAGAAGCGATCAGCCGCGGCCAATCGGCGTCCGCCGCAAACAGGGCGAATTTCACCGAAGACGACCCGGCGTTAAGCGTGACGACGCGATCGGCCATGTCCCTCACGCCTCCTCGCCGCGCTACCAAACGCGGCGACGTTTCTCCGCTTCGAACGTCTTTCCAAGGTAGTCGACGCGCTCCAGCCGCAGTTCGCCCTTGGGTTGGAAGGCGTCCGGGCGCAGCTGCAACTCGCCGTTTTCGAATTCGAGGCCAAGCAGCGCATAGGCGGCCGACAACATGCGGGCCGCCGCGCCGGTGTACCAGCTCCACCCGCCTCGCCCTTCGTAGCCCTCGCCATTATAGACGTCGGCCGGCTGCTGATGCGGCGGCAACCCATAGATGTCCGCGGCGGCCGGCGACGCGAGCTTGGAGATCGGCGAGATCGCGATCCACGTCTCGAACGCTCTGCGAAACAGCTCGTCGGCGGCGCGCGAGTCGCCGTCCTGTTGCGCCTGGGCGGCGAGCTTCGCCAGCGCGTCGACGAACCAGGAAACGCCATGCGAATATTGGCCGCCGTTTTCCCGCACGCCCGGCGGATATTCGCCGCTGCGCCCGGGATAGGGGTGCGAGTGTTCGTCGAAAGGCGGATGGACGAGCAACACGCGATCGCCGAGACCGAGAACGGCCAAGGCGTTCTCGATCGCCTCGCGTCCACGCGTGGCGTCAACGGCGCGCGCCAGAGTCGGCCAGGAGGACGTCATCGCGCTCATCGGCGCGAGTTCCTCGCCATCATCGGCGTAGGCGCGGATGTAGCGGTCGCCGCGCCAGCAGTTCTCAAGCGCGGTCCGAAGCTTTTCGGCGCGTTCGCGATAACGCTCGGCGCGGTCGGCGTCGCCCTTCGCCTCGAACAACGGCGCGATGTCGAGGAGGATGCCATGCAGGAAGAAGCCGAGCCACACGCTCTCGCCGCGGCCTTCGTCGCCGACGAGATTCATCCCGTCGTCCCAGTCGCCAGATCCCATCAGCGGCAGGCCATGCGCGCCGAAACGGTCGAGCGTCCAGTCGATGCCGCGCGCGCAGTGGCCGAGCAGCGTATCCTTGTCGCGAGACGTCAGCGGCACGGTGGCTTCGCCCTCCTGATCCTTGGGGACGGGACTGGCTTCGAGGAAGGTCTCGACTTCATCGAGGATGGCGTAGTCTCCACTCCCGCGGACATAGCGAACCGTCACATACGGCAACCACAAGTGCGGATCCGACGCATGCGTGCGGTCTGCGAGGCCCGTGCCGCCATTGGGCGCGCGATGCCACCATTTGCAGGCGTCGCCCTCGATATATTGATGCGCGGCGTGCAGCAGAATTTGAGCGCGGGCGCGCTCCGGCGCGAGATGGATGAGGGGTATGACGTCCTGCAGCTGGTCGCGATAGCCGGTGGCGCCGGAACGCTGTGAAGGACCTGTGCGTCCCCACAGGCGCGCGGCGAGCAATTGATAGGGCAGCCAGTCGTTGACGAGGCGGTCGAACTCGGGACGATTGGTCTTGATGCGCAATACGGACAATTGATCATCCCATGCGCGCGCATTCGCCGCGAGTTCGACATAGGCGTGGTCGGGATCGCGCGCATAATCGGCGAGCCGCTTCGCGTCTTCGATCGTCGTCGTCTGTCCGAGCGCCACCACGACGACCGCTTCTTCTCCCGCCGGCACGTCGATCGCGCCGCTGAACGCGGCGACTTTCCGTTCATGCGCGGGCGCGCCCGCGTCCGGATGGCCGTGCTCGACCATGTAAGGCAGGTAAGGGTCGCGGCTCTCATGCCCCAGGAAGCGGCGACGCGACGTCTCGGCGAATTCCGCCGGTATCGATGTCGTCACAAAGGCCCAGCCCTGCACGAAATTATTGCGAGGATTGCGGAAGTAAATCGAATGCACATTTTCGTCGATGATCGATTCCAAGACGCCGAGACTTTCGTTCGGCGTTTCCGCCAAGACGATTTCCATTGACGGCGTGATCTGCAGCAGACGCTCATGGTCGGTCTTGTTGCGGATCTTCAGGATCTTGAACTCGATCGGCTGCGTGGGGCTGACGAATACGGTCATCTCGAGCTCAAGATGATCGCGCTCGGCGCGAAAAACCGCAGCGCCCGGCGAAAACGTCACCTGATATTCGGCGTCGCGACGGCGCAGCGGAACGAAGGTCGGACTATGCGCGTCGGTGCGGGCGAGATCATAGACGTAGATCCTCTGCCCCGCCGGCGCCATGCGCCCCTCGCCCATGCGAAACGGCGTGAAGCTGTTTAAGCGCGAATTGCCGTGGAAGGAAAAAATTTCGCCGTCATTCGTGAGCACGGCGCCCTGTCCGAAAGCATTGGCGATGACATGGCCGAAAGGACGCGGCGTTCCGGGCGCCAGCGCGACGCTCCGGCCGTCTTGAGAAAAGGCGTAGCGCGGCTTCTTGGGCGGGGGCGGCAGAATGAGCCCGCGGCGCCGCGACAACGCCTTGTTCAGCGTCTCAGGCGCAACGGGGGCGATCCCCAGATGCCGTGCAATGGAATCCGTCGCGCGTCCCATGTCGCGCGCCCAGCCGTCGACCATGATCAGTTCCGTCGCGCCGGCGGCCGCAAGTTCGACTTCGACGCGCAGACTGGCGCAGGGCTCGAAGCCATAGAGCAGACCTTCGTCTTTCGGATCACGGGGCGCCGCCAGTCCAAGCAGGCTGTCCGGCGCATAGGTCGATCCCATTCCGTAGAAACGCGACTTCACATCCTCATAGCCGACGACGGAGATCTTCGCGTCCGCGCCGGCGCCGATGGCGTGAAAGCCGATCTCCGGGGACAGCCGGCGATCGGATTGGCGCCGCGCCCCGCCCTTGAGCAAACGGTTCTGGGCGAAAATCGCGTTCAGCGATCGAACGTACCAAGTGCCGATGTGAATCGCGTTATACGCGGCGTCGCGAAGCTCGACGCCGGTTTCGTTGAGCACCCATTCACGCAGCGTCGCCAACATCAATTTGCGATGGCGCTGCTCGAGATTGATGATCTTGAGTTGGGTGATCTCGACCGCTTCGTCGGCGGCGAGCGAGACGCGCGCTTCGATGGCGAATCCGTTACGCTCCGCCATGAAGAACAGGCAGTTTTCGCCAGCGTCGGTGAGCGACGCCTGAGTGGCTCTGCAACGCGTCGGCGCCTCGCCGATCGACCACAGCTCGCCGCCGTCTTCACGCAGAAAAAGGAAGCGTCCGCGCGGGTGGGCGTGATCGTCCGGGCGCCGCGTCAAGTCGATCGGCGGGCCGCCGCGCGCCACGCCTTCGATGCGCATCGCCCCCTGCCCGTCCTGAAACCACTCGCTGGTCATCAGCCCATTGGTCAGTTTCAGCGGCCGCGAGCCGGGCACGCCGCCAGCGCCGGTAATGCCTTCAATCGTCACTTTCTGCGCGCGCGCAAGCCGTCCGAGAAGGAAGAGCACAAGGCCTAAGGCGACAACGCCGGCGTAGATCAGATATCCGCTGACCAGATAGGCGTAGGACGGCGGCCGCGTCTGCGACATCTGCTCGGCGGCGCTCCACGCCTTGTCCCATTCGGCGCCGCGCGGAATATAGAAGGGCAACAGCAGCGGCGCCCAGGTGCCAAAGCGCCGGATGCCTTCGGGGATCGCGCGGCTCGTTTGCGCCTTTCCAAGGAAGCGCGCGGCTTTCTCGTCGGCGACGTCGCCGCCGACGAAGGACAGATTGACGAGCGTCGCGACGCGCAGGCCCATGTGGTCGAACCAGATCAGCACCCGCAGAGCGTCATAGGCGAGAAGCGCCGTGAAAATGTCGAGGCTCCAGGCGCGAAAATCGGAGTCCGGCAGGATGTAGCTCATCCAGCTCGCGACGCCGGTGCGGATGAGTCCGTCCTGATTGTACCAGGCGGGGTCGGGCGACGCTTTCAGGAAGGAATAGATCACCGGCGCCATCCACAGGCCCCAGCGCAAAACGCGAACGGCGTTTTCGATGAGCATGTCGAGGCCCTGCCAGCTCGCCAGTTGGCGAAGCGGCTGCAGGCTGCGCTGAACGAGCGCCGTCAGGAAGAAAAGATTGATCGAAAAGAGCGGCGCGGCGAACACCCATTGGATGACGCCCGAAAGCGACTCGTCGAACAGCAGCCTCACGCCGCCGTCGACTCTGCCGAGATCCGTCGCGCCCCACTTCGAGAAGAGCGGTCGAATGACATATTCGGTGATCGGGCGTCCGTCCGCGCCATAGTCGAGCGACGTATAGGCGAAGAATTTGGCGGTGATGTTCTCGACCTGGCCCATGTCGAGATACCAGGCGACGGCGCCGCCGACGACGCCGCCGAGCGCCGCTCCCAGCAAATAGACGCGCCAGCTCCGCAAATGCTGGCGGCGTTGTTGGGTGAGCGCATGGAAATCGAAGCCGGCATCGACGCCGGCGTAGGCGAGAGCGCCAGCAAGCGCGCCGAACAGAAACCGCTCGCCGCCGCTCATCGCGGGAAGCCCGATCATCAAGCCCAGTCCAACGGCCGCGCCGGCGACCGCGCCGCGAAAATAGTTGGAGGGATGCAGATAGAGTTCTTCGACGCGCGCAAAGAAGGACGGAGTCGAATCGGTGCTCTCCACGATCGCGCGCGCGAGCGGAAAAAGCGCGGCGCCAATCAGCGCGCCGCCGATCGGGCCGGAGGCTGAAATGACGGCGACGGCGGGCGCAAAAGACACGACCAGTCCAACAGCGAGCAGCAGCGCCATGAACACAAAGCCATAGACGGCGCCCTTTTCGGCGCCGGTCCGCCAATCGTGGAACACCACGACCTGCAGCGACGGCGTCGCGCGCAAAAGACCAGCCATCGCCTGGGTCACGAGATAGGTTTGGCCCCATAATCCCGCTTGCGCGAGCGCCGCCGCCACCGTCGCGACCAGCGCCGTCACCGGATAAGGCAAATAAGGCGCGACGAAATACGAGACCGACGTCGCGATGTAGGGCGTCAGCGAAGCGACGAAGGCCGAGGCGAGCAGAATGCTATGCGGACGCCATTGGCGGGGCAGAAAACGACCGAGCGCGAGGGGGATGCCGACGACAATCGATTCGTTGAGCAGAAACAGGATCAGCGTATGCCCGACGATTTTTCTGAAGGCCTCCGGAACGTCGAGGCCAAGGAGCAGCGCGCCGCCGATCTGGGCGACGGGCGGCGAGCCGAGAGCGATCAGCAGGCTGAACTGCAGGGGCAAAACGAAAAGGGCCGCGCGGACCGCCATGCGCGAACGCGCTCTCAGCGTGACGACTCCGGCGAGATAGAGAATGGTGGCGGTCGCCGCCCCGACCGGCGAGAGCCGGAACAGTTCGGCGAAGGTTTCCGGCGCTCGCCACAACAGGCCGGCGCGGTCGCACAGCAGCGTAAATGTCGCGACTGCGAGGAAATCCACGGCGAAATCGGCCGCCTGGCGCGCGCTTTCCGAGGAGCGGCGCAGCACGAAAATCGTCGCGCCGGCGAAAAACCCGGCCACGATCGCATGCTCGCCGCCGCCAGCCGCCTCCAGCGCCGCAAAGACCGCAAAGCCCATGCCGATCAAAATGCGCTCGAACAATGCGCTGTTGACGTCCGATTCGCCGCGATTGACGGCCATGGATTCCCTCCGCGCCTTTTGTTGAATCCGGCGATTTTTAACGTTAATGGCCGGAATCAGCGGCGATCGTATGGAATCCCTTGCCGGAGCCGGGGGAAAAAGTCGACTCCCAGCCTCGCTTCGTCGCGCTTGCGCTTCGCAGCGCCGCCGAGAGCCGCTATAGTCCACAACGCTTTAATGCCCCGGACGCGCTACGAGGGCCTCAGCGAGTGGACGACATGGAAGAGCCCCTGCCCGCGCCGCCAGCCGACACTCACGTCGCAGACCAACCGCACGCGTCCGCCGCCACGCCCGCCGAGCGTCTATCGCTTCTCGTCGAGCGCGAGCGCGTCGCCCGCAAAGGCCCGGCGGGTTCGCTTGACGAGCGTATGGCCAGTCTGTCCGGCGCGCTGCGCCGCGCGCGCCTCGAGAACGCGGAGCGCTCCGCCGCCATTTCCGATTTACACGCCGCGGAAATCGCCAGGCTGGAAATGCTCGGCGAGGCTCTGTCGCCGGTTTTGGCGCAGGTGCCGCGCGATTGCGATATTTTCGACGTTGGCGTTGCGCCCGCGGAGCGACCGCGCCTGTTCATCGACCAGATCGGCTTCGTCGAGATGGATCGCGACAGGCGGACCTATCGCTTTCTCCAGGACACGCGCCACGGCAGGGTGACGCTTCGCGAAAGCGACAGCATCGACGACCTCGTCGAAGCGATCACCGGCTACATCGCGCATCGCCTGATCGAGCGCGAAAAGGCGCTGGCGGTCGATTATGCGAGCGGCGGCGCGGCGCAGGCGCTTGGCGTGAAGGTCGCCGCCGCGCGCCAGAGGGCGAGCGCGCGCGAAAACGACAAATCCCTCTTTGAAAAAATGACTCGCGCAGCCGCGTTCATCGCCGAGTTTTTTGGCGCGGCCGCTTTCTTCGGCCTCTTGGCGGTCCTGGCGGCATGGATCTATCGCGCCTATTTCGCGGGCTAGACTTCACAGCTCAACGGACTCGAGTTCAACGAGCTCGCCAGCGTCGTTCAATCCACGCCTGCGCAGCGAAATCCTGACGCCGTCAGCTTCGCGCTCGATCTGGTAAAGATTATAGGCGGCGCCTGGATAATGCCCGCCGGGACGCGCCGAAGCCGATGCGACGCCGACGACCGGCGTTCCGGCGCCGGGCCCTGGCAGACGATGCAGACTCGGCTTGTGATTGTGCCCGTGCAGAACGAGTTCAGCGCCATGACGCGCGATGACGCTTTCGAATGCCGCCGCGTCTTCGAGCCCGCGCAGCCGCCTGGCGCCGCCGACATGCGGCGGGTGGTGAAGGCAAACGACGCGCGCAAGTCCCTCCGCCTTCGCGCGTTCCAGCAAATCTACGAGCGCCGCCAGCTGAGTCGCCCCGAGCCGCCCGGAAGCGACGAAAGGCGCCGTCGGCACGCCGGTGTCGAGACCGATCAGCGCGACGCCGCCGCGCCGGCGCAAATAGGGAAAACCGGCGCCGTCGCCCTCGCCCGTCGTCCAAGGCGCGAAAACCTCGTGGACGAGATCCGTCACGCTCGCCACATAAGCGTCGTGATTTCCGGGCGTGAAGCTCACGTCGCCCGGCGCGCCCAGAGAGGCGAGCCAGTCTTTGGCGAGCGCGATTTCGCCGGGAAGTCCGATGTTGACGATATCCCCGGTCATGACGACATGGTCGGGCGCCTGCGCCTTGATGTCGGCGACGATCTTGGCGAGCACGCCCATATCGTGCTGATCACCGCGCTTATAAAGCCAGTTCACATAGCCCGTGACGCGCTTGCCAAGCAGCTCGGCGAGATTGGGCCGAGGAATTGGGCCGATATGCGCGTCGGAAAGATGAGCGAGCCGGAAGTTCAAGAATCCTCGCTAACTGCCTGTTGCGCGCGCGGCGCTTTCTTCATCGGAATGGGTCAGCGACACTAGAGCTTTCGGGCGTCATTTGCCATAGTTTCGGGCGATCGGAGGCAATTTTGACGAAGCCTGAAGAAGCGTACGCGGCGCCATCGAGGCGCACCCGCTTTGCGTCGCGGCTGATCGCTTTGGGCGCACGCTTTCAGCGTCCGATGACCCTGGGCGTGCGCGGCCTCGTCGTTGATGAAAGAAACCGCGTGCTGCTTGTCCGGCACACCTATGTGGAAGGCTTTTACTTGCCGGGGGGCGGAGTCGAAAGCGGCGAAACGCTTGTCGAGGCGCTCGAGCGCGAGCTGAGCGAGGAGGCGAATGTCATGCTCGACGCGCCGCCTGAACTGTTCGGCATGTATTTCAATCGGCGGTTCTCGACGCGAGACCACGTCGCGCTTTACGTCGCGCGCACCTTTCGCATCACTGAGCCGCGCGCACCCGATCGCGAAATCGCCGAGGCCGGTTTCTTCGCGCTCGACGCTCTGCCAGCGGCTACGACGGCAGGAACGCGGGCGCGGCTATCCGAGGCGCTGGAGAACACGCCTGTCTCACCCTATTGGTGAACGCGTGATGCAGCCGGCTCCGGCGCACAAGGCGTTCAGATCGCGCCAGCCATAAGCGATGTCGGGGAGGACGACGCCCTCAATCTCCCACACGCCCTCGACGCCGACAGGCGCCGCGCCCAGCGCTTCATAAAAGCCGCGGGCCTTCGGCGAGTCGCGCAAGACCCAAACGGCGGCGCTCGCACAGCCGGCGGAAATCAGATGCTCTGCGAGCCGCTCCACCAGGCGCCTGCCCAGTCCCCGGCGCTGGGCTCGCAGCAGCAGGTAAATCGACGCAATCTCGCCCTCGAAGCCAAGTGGAGCGAGCTTTGGACTGGACAGGCGACTGCAGCGGGCGAACCCCACCGGGACATCGCCCTCGCAGGCGATGAACACCGCCTGAGCGCCTTCTCTCGAGCCGATCCGCTCCCGCCAGCGCCGCGTCCAATCGTCGAGATTAATCGAGGCCAGCGCGTCGGCGCGCATCACCCCGAGGTAGGTCTCCCGCCAGGCCTTAGCGTGGAGTTCGGCGATGGATCGGGCGTCCTCAATGCCTGCCCGGCGCAAGCGATACTCCGCCATTGGCCCCTCTCCGCCCATAGCGTCGCATGACGTCATGCCACGGCGCAACGAGAGGTTTTGCCGCGCAGACGGCGCGTGATATGGCCTGCGCCCAGGGTCAAGCCACAACATGATCGATCTCGCCGTAAAATTTGCGCCGCTGACGGCCGCAGACGACGCTCATCTCGAAAAGCTCGACGAACGCGCGTTCGGTCCGGGCAGATATGCGCGTACGGCCTATCGCTTGCGCGAAGGCGTCGAGCCGGATCGTTCGCTGTCTTTTGTCGCGCGGATCGGGACGCTGCTTGTCGGCGCAAACCGCATGACGCCCATCCTGGTCGGCTCCACGCCCGCGCTTCTGCTTGGACCGCTGACGGTGGAGCCGGCGTTTCGTCAACAGCGCGTCGGCGAGACGCTCGTCAAATATTCGCTGGACGCCGCGCGCGGCGCCGGACATGGGCTCGTCCTGCTCGTCGGCGACGAGGACTATTATGCGCGGCTGGGATTCGCGCCTGTGCCGCGGGGCAAAATCACGATGCCCGGTCCCGTTGACCCGGAGCGCCTGCTCTATTGCGAACTCCGCCCCGGCGCGCTCGCTGAGGCCAGCGGCAGGATGCGGCGCGCATGACGTCGCGCGCGCAGACCATCATCGAGAAATATGACGCGCTCGTCGCGCAAGGCGCGCTGGAGCGCGACGCGTCGCAGCGCGCAGCGATCGAGCGGCTGCAAGCGCTCGCCGACGCTCTCGCAGGCCGCAGGCCGAAAAGCGCCAGTGTGACGCAAGCGCTCCTCGCGACCTTTCGCCCTCGAGCGCGGCCGGCGCGCGGCCTCTACCTCTGGGGATCGGTCGGGCGCGGCAAAACCTTTCTGATGAACCTGTTCTTCGGCGCGCTTCCTGTCGAAAGGAAGCGGCGCGCACATTTTCACGCCTTCATGGCGGATGTGCACGATCGGCTGCATCGGCTGCGTCAGAAGCCCCATAATGGCGACGCCGATCCGGTGAGCTGCGTGGCGCAGCAAATCGCGCAGGAAACCCGTGTGCTCTGCTTCGATGAGTTCGCCGTGCACGATATCGCGGACGCCTCAATCGTCGCACGGCTGTTTTCGTCGCTACTCGCGTCGGGCGTCGTCATTGTCGCGACTTCCAACGTCGAGCCTTCGCGGCTCTATGAGGGCGGCCGCAATCGCGATCTGTTCCTGCCTTTTATCGCCATGTTGCAGGAGCGAATGGACATTCTGCGTCTCGAAGCGCCGAATGACTATCGGCAGCGGCGCGAAGATCTCGGACAGGTCTATTTTACGCCCGCCGACTCTTGCGCGAGATCCGCGATTGACGCGCTCTATGCGACGCTCGCGGGCGGCGCGGCGGAAACGCCTACGACAATTGAGGTCAAGCGACGCCACATCGAGATTCCACAGACGGCGGGCCGCGTGGCGCGTCTGAGCTTCGCGGCGCTCTGCGGTCAACCGCTGTCGGCGGCGGACTATATGGCGATCGCGGAGAGGTTCGACGCAGTGATCGTCGAAGACGTTCCAGCGATGGCGCCTGAACAGCGGAACGAAGCGCGCCGCTTCATCACGCTGATCGATGTCCTTTACGAGGCGCGCGTCCTCCTGGTCGTTTCCGCTGCGGCGGAGCCTTCGCAACTCTACTGCGTGGGCTTTGGCGCCGAGGCGCGCGAATTCGAGCGCGCGGCCTCTCGACTGATGGAAATGCGGGGCAAAGATTACATCGACGCCCGCGCGGCGCTCATGGCTTCGACATGCAGTCCTTGATGTCGCTCGCGCGCTTCATCAGCTCGAACCGATCGGCGCAGTAGCGTTCGAGATCCGGCCGTTTCGCGGGATCGGTCGCCGCGGAGCGAATGCCAACCGCGCCATCGAGCAGCTCTTTTTGCGCAGCATGGACCTGAGAAGGCGACAATTGTCCCGAGCAGGCCTCATAGCGCTTAAGCAGCGCGTCGCACTGCGGGACGCCGGTTGGATCAACCGCGAAAGCCGGCGTGGCGGCAAGCAGGAAAACGAAAGCGAGACGATGCTTCACTGGCGCGGGATCCTCCGGTTATGACCCGCGCCATATAGCATTTTGGTCGACGGTTAGGCATCAAAAGACGAGAGCGGCGGGCCTTTCTTTGGACCCGCCGCCCCGAAGTCTCCAGCGCCTTCGTGTCTCGCGGACGCCGGAGCGTTCCTTGCGTCTTGGCTACAGCCCCGCCAGATAGCGCGTAGGATCGACGGGCGTCGAACCTTTGCGCAGTTCGAAGTGAAGCTGGGGCGAGCCGACATTGCCCGATTGGCCGGATTTGGCGATCGTCTGGCCGCGCTTGACCTGATCGCCGCGCTTGACGTCGAGTTCGCCATTGTGGGCGTAGGCCGAGACGAAGCCGTTGGGATGCCGAATGAGCACGAGATTGCCGTAGCCCTTGAGCTCACTCCCGGCGTAGGCGACGACGCCGCCTTCGGCCGCCTTGACCTGCGTTCCCTCCGGCACCGCGATGTTGATCCCGTCATTACCGCCCGACGTGAAGCCCTGAATGATGCGGCCGCGGGCGGGCCAGCGAAACTCGGGCCGATTTTCGTCGGACGCCACCGCTTTCGCGTCCGTCGCCGGGGGAATGGAGGCGGTCGCGGTCGTATCGACCTTGCGGGCGCTGGGGGTTTCCGCCGGGGATTCGGCGACAACCTGCTTACCGCGCGCTTCAGCGATCTTGGGCTCAGCTTCGGACGACTCGGGAGACGGCCCGCGCGCGATCCGCTCGGTTTTGACGGCGCGCGCCGGCGTTGCGGCGGCGATACGCGCCTCCGCTTTTGTCTTCTCCGGCGCGGCCTTGGCGACGGACTTCGTCTTCTCAGCCGGCTTGGCCTGCGCCGGTTCCGCTTCGGCCTTGCGCAGCGGCTTCGCCTGCTCCGCTGGCTTGGCGGCGGCCAAGGGCTTCGCCAGCGCTGCGGACTTCGCGGCGACCGGCTTGATCTCGGCTGGGGCGGCGGCGGCAGCTTTGGCCGGAGCGGCGGGGACGCGCGCGGCCACAACGGGCGCGCCGCCGGCGCGATAGACCGGAATCACCAGACGAGAGCCCGGCTGCACCTGGGACGCGACGTTGAAGCCGTTTGCGCGCAGCAGCGCGTCGGTGGGCACGCCGTAGCGGGTGGAGAGCAATGCCGCCGTCTCGCCCTGGGCGACAACGACCGGGGTGCCGCCTTCGGCGCTCCAGTGGCCTGCGGCGCCGGCGGCTGCAACGCGCGGCGACGGCTGCGTCGCTGACGTCGCAGTTCGCGCCATGGAAGCGTTGCCGCTCGGAGCGGACGCGCTGGCTCCAGGGGCCGGTAGCGGACGAGATTCGACCGCCAATGACGGCGCTCTCTGCGCCGGCGCGTCAGCGATGGCGCCAACGGGCGCCCGATCGACGCCAAGCGAGGCGGTCTTGGCCGAGCCTGAGAAGGGATCGGTGAAGGGATCGCCTCCGAAACGGGACGCGTCGGAGCAGCCGGCGACAAGGGCGGCGACGCCAACGGCCGCCAGGAACCGCACTGCGGCGCGTGAATAAGCAATGTGATGCTTGGTAACCATGACGCGACCCACCCGAACGCAACATTGAACGGATTTATGGGTAACAGCGCGGCGGTTAAGGAGGCGTTTAAGATGAACGCAAAGCGCGCGCGGCTGAAATTTTCAGCATGATGTTTTAGAGCGCTTGCGCCCGTCCGGGGATCGCCGGCCCCAGGCGACACGGGCCAAGATCGGTCTCCCGCAGTTCGCCGTCCTCATTGCGATCAAGCTTAATCAATCGTTCCTTCGCCCGCGCGCCAGCCGGCGCGTGCTCTCTGCGGGCGAAAAGCAGCGCGCCGCCCGGCGTAAGCATCTGGATGAGCGATGCAGGCGCGGCGCCGACCGAGGCCTGAACTATGATTCGATCGAAGCGTCCAAGCTCGCGAGGCGGATCGAGGCCGTCGGCGAAAATCGCCTTGGCGTTTGCCGCGCCATGGGCGGCCAACCGACCCGAGGCTTCGATGGCGAGCGTCTCGAACCGCTCGAGGCTTATGACCTCATTCGCCAGCTGCGCGAGCGCCGCCGCGCCATAGCCGGACCCCGCGCCGATCTCCAGCACCCGATGGCCGCGGCCGATCTTGAGCGCCTCGAGCCGTCTGGCAAGCTCGACCGGTCGCGACATGGTCTGCCCGCAGCCGATCGGCAACGAGAGATTGCGGTTCGCGAGATCGCGAAAGCGGTAGGGCGCGAACGCCTCCCGCGGGGTGGCCTCGATCGCGCGCAGGACCGAAAGATCGCGCAGGCCCGCTTGACGCAAGGTCAGCAGCAGCGCCGCGCGCTCCTCGAATTGTTGGCTGGCCTGGCGCGCGCCGGCCTCCTCGGTCATTCCCTGCCCTCAAACGCCGCCGCGAGCCGCGTCACCGTCGGGTGATCGGTGAAATCCAGCTGCAGCGGGGTGATCGAGATTTTCTTTTCTTCGAGCGCCAGCAAATCGGTGCCCTGCCCCGGCTTGAAATCGCCGCGCTGGAACGTGATCCAGTGATAGGGATTGCCGCGGCCGTCCTTGCGATCTTCGATCCGCATGATGTCGCTGCTGCGCCGGCCCTGCATCGTGATCGCGACGCCCGCGACGTCCTGCGGCGCACAATGCGGAAAATTCACGTTCATCAACACGTTCTTCGGGATGCCCGCCGCGAGCAGGCGGCGCACGACCTCAACGCCGTGCGTCGCCGCGCATTCCCAGTGGATCGTCCGGCGGTCTGCGAAGAAATCATAAACCTGGGAGAGGGCGATCGACGGAATGCCGAGAATCGTGCCCTCCATCGCCCCGGCGATGGTGCCGGAATAGGAGACATCCTCGGCGACATTCTGGCCGCAGTTGACGCCGGAAATAAGAAGATCGGGCGGATGATCGAGCATCAGCTTGCGCAGGCCCATGATGACGCAATCGGTCGGCGTTCCCTTGAGCGCGAAGTGGCGCGGCGAAATCTCCCGCAACCGCAGCGGATCGTTGAGAGAGAGCGAATGCGAAACGCCCGATTGCTCGAATTCCGGCGCGATGACGAAAATATCGTCGGTGAATGCGCGCGCGATCGCCTCCGCGATGGCGAGGCCGCGTGCGTGAATGCCGTCGTCATTGGTGATGAGAATGCGCATTTGGCTTCAGAATACTGTTCGGTAGCGTGGGCCTCGGATTTAAATCATTATGCCTGGTACCGAAGCATAGACAGGTGGACAGCCAATGCGGTTGGCAGGTTTTCGTCATCGGCTAGCGATCGCAACCACGATGATCTATTGGCTGTGGGCCGCTGTGGCCGCAGCGGAGGCTGGCCATCCCTTAAAAACCATCGGAGGTTCGAACTACATCTCATACGGCCACATGGAGGATTATCTGGACACCTTGGCCTTTGACCCACAGTTGGGACGGCTGCGGTTCGATGTCACCAAATTACGACCGGTGATCGCAACCTATCATCGGGACCCGGCCTCGGTTCACCAGCAGCTGCAAGCAATGTCAACCAATGGCCAGAAAATCATATCTTTCCCTTTATGGTTCGGCGACGCCAAGCTCGGCGACCTCAAAGACGGGTATCATTTGTATCTTGCGATGTCTAACGGTGGCCACTTGCAAGAACAGCAGCGGAAAAACTTGGCCGAAATCATCGGGGCGTTGGCCAACAACCATTTCGAATCGATGATTCTGCGTTTCATTCCGCAGGGTCTCAACTCGCCCTACCAGTGGAGCACGTTCGAGCAAGACACCTTCGACACCGACTGGGCCTTCATCCACTCAACGGTTGAGCTGGCGCGTGAGCATCTCGCCGGCACCGGCATCCGGCTGATGGTTGATCTTGGCGGCGAACAGGCCGGCGCCAATCGCGGCCGCAATCACGAATACGTGGTTGAACTTTGGCGGCGATTCTGCGCCGCCTATCGCGAGTGCAGCGACTTTGCCTATTTATCGTTCAATCCGACCCCTCCCAACGTCGAAGACCGTATCACCAACCATTATGACTGGCAGATGGAGGCCGGTGGACCGATCCAAGACATCTATGCTTTCGACACCTACGGCTATGGCTACGGCAAGAAACTTCCCGTCCGGCAGTGGAATGTATATGCGCAGCTAGCCGATATTTACCGGGTGCTGTCTCGGCTAGGACAGCTCGGCAAAACCATCTTCATCCAGGAAGCCTTCTATAACGACCCCCGCACGGCGCAGGATCTGCGCCAGTTTTTTGCCGACCATCCTGACTTCCGATTGTTAACCGTAATTCAGTGGCCGAATACGCGCGAAAGATACCAGAAATTTTTTTCGCAGGGGATGCGAAATTGGGCATCGGAAGACTTTCCCGCCGACTACTGCGTCTATGCGCAACTGGCCCCCAATGGGCCTGCCATTTGCCCGCCGTCCGCGACGCCTTCCAGCGCCCAATGAACGCCCAGCAAATCGTTAATTCGCCTTATTTTTATCCTGTTGTAGCACCATGTTTTAATTTAGAAGTGAGGAGATTTTGACATGCACTATTACATTGACATCGTAGACGCTTGCAACAAAAAATGCCCTGCGTGCTGGCGCGGAAGCAGGGTCATGAAAAATACTGGCCAGAAGATGGATTTTGATTTATTTAAGCCTATATTAGATAAAATTGTTTCAATAATTTCTCCTACACCTAATATTGTTTGCCTATTCAACTGGACCGAACCTTTTTTGCATCCAGACACAACACTGTTCATTGAGGAATGCAAAAAACGCGGTCTTCGAAGCACAATATCATCAAATTTTGCTCTTAAGAACATAAAAGACTCTATACAAGGAGCAATAAATGCCGGCCTTACCAAACTAATCGTCTCGGTATCAGGATATACTGACGACGTATACGGTGAATATCATAGAAAAGGCAGCGGCATAGACGTCGTTCTTGGCAATCTTGAATTCCTTTCCACAGTGATTTCTGAGAATCCATCGACAATAGTAGATGTACATTACATAAGCTTCCCATACAACCAGCATGAGATTGAGGATTTTCGTAGATTCTGTAATGACCATAAATTGAATTTTATCGTGAAGAAAGGAACCGGATACAACAGTACTGCGGGTCAATGGAATAACCTTTTGGAGCCGTCATTTTCAGAAAAGCCCCTGACATTGACGAGCGATTGGAAGTCAGAGGTAAAGCCATGCGCGCAAATATTTGATATGTGCTCTATCGACTACCGCGGCGATCTATACCTATGCTGCGCTTTCCCTTATTTGCCCAACATGCGAATTGGGAGTTTTCTAGAAATGGATGTAGCGGATATCCTATTGCAAAGAGTTACTCATCCGGCGTGCCAGAAATGCCCGATACCCCGTCGCGACTGGACCACGACAGATATTGCGGCTATGCAAGATGCGCTGATGAGCAAGGCCGATTGTCTCTTGGACGCCTAGGTGACGTATAGCGAAGCTGATATCGAGAGCAGGCCCCGGCACTGTGAGGAGCCATCAGCCTCCCGATAACTTTCCAGCATCGCGACCATAGCTCGGTCGACAGCGTCTCTCAGACGCACCGAATCTGACCCCTCTCCCTCAAGGGGATCGTTGCGAAATTGGCGTTTCGGGAAGCAGCTTCGATTAATGGGGTGGTCCATTCTCCCGATGGGCTCTCTCGTCGCGCTGTGTTGGCGTGAAGGGCGCATCAGACTCCATCTCCTTGCGCTCAGGCGATCTAAGTGCCCGTTGCATGTTGTAGACGAGGCCCAGAAGCTGAAGGTGGCTTTCGTTTCGCCGCATGCCGCAGTAGCGAACGCGGGCATAGCCGAACCATCGCTTCAGCGTCGCGAAGACATCCTCCACCGCCGCGCGGATCGGCGCGATCAAGGCGTTGTGGCGCTTTTGCCAGCTGCTGAGCGGCGGTCCGCCGTCCCACTCTGTGGATGATGCGCGGTTTGATCCCGCGACTGCGCAGCAAGGCGAGGCGCTGGGTTTCGCATAGCCCTTGTCGGCGTAAACGCCGCTTCGTCGCCGAAGACCAGCGCGTCAGCGGGAATGGTGTCGTTCATTGGCGGGCGTGAGCGTCAGGCGGGGATGAGCCGGCTCTTCTGATCGACGCCGGCGTGCATCTTGTAGCCGTAATGCGTTCCGCGGCGACCCTTACGCGCCGGCCTCCGTTCCGATGAGTGAATCATGACAACAGAATTTTGGAACGATCCCCGCAAGCGGGAAGGGCAGAGGGGGCGGGTATTTGGGTAGCGACTTTTCGATTGCACCGATGGCCATTGCTCCAAAGCGAGGCGGCGACAATTTCCGCAAAGCGCACATGGGCATGGCGGCCTCGGCGACATTCTGGCCGCAGTTGACGCCGGAAATGAGAAGATCGGGCGGATGATCGAGCATCAGCTTGCGCAGGCCCATGATGACGCAATCGGTCGGCGTTCCCTTGAGCGCGAAGTGGCGCGGCGAAATCTCCCGCAATCGCAGCGGATCGTTGAGCGAGAGCGAATGCGAAACGCCCGACTGCTCGAATTCCGGCGCGATGACGAAAATATCGTCGGTGAATGCGCGCGCGATCGCCTCCGCGATGGCGAGGCCGCGCGCGTGAATGCCGTCGTCATTGGTGATGAGAATGCGCATGCTTACAGCGTTTTCGCCTCGCCTGGCGGGTGCCTGAGGAGCCCGAGTTTCTTTGGACGATTCGACGCCGAACGTCCACAATGACCCTATATCGGCTCGCCTCATTCTCTGGAGGAAATTTGATGCGCTTACGACTTGCGCTTTTGCTCGCGGCGGCGATGAGCGCCGCGCCCGGCTGCGCCGCCGCTTTTGAGGCCTATGTGGCGGCGGTGATGCCGCTGCGCGTGAGCCCGAGTTCGGATGCGAGGCCCGTCACGACGATGGCGGCGAATATTCCCTTCAATGTTCTGGGCTGCGGCCGCTGGTGTCAGGTGCAATATGGCGGAACCATGGGTTATGTCCCGGCGCCGCTGGTCATCCCCGGCGCGCCGCCGACCGCGCCCGGCTCTGGCCTCTTGGGTTTTTTGGCCGTGCCCGTGGTGCTGCCTGTCGCGGCGCAGGACCTACTTAGCGACGGCTATGCGCCGCGCGCCGACTACGGCTATGGCTGGACGCCGTTTTTTGGGACGTCGCCCGAGCCCTATTGCGAAGAGCCGGCGAGACGCGGGCGCTGCGTCCATGGACGGCGTTCAGCTCGGGATGCGCGTGAGCCCGCCCATGTAAGGCCGAAGGACGCGCGGAACGTCGACTGAGCCGTCGGCCTGCTGGTAGTTCTCCAGCACCGCGACCATGGCGCGGCCGACGGCGACGCCGGAGCCGTTCAGCGTATGGACGAAGCGCGGCCCCTTTTCTCCGGCCGGGCGATAGCGGGCGTTCATGCGCCGCGCCTGGAAATCGCCGCAGACCGAGCATGAGGAAATCTCGCGGTATCTCCCCTGCCCCGGCAGCCAGACTTCGAGGTCATAGGTTTTTTGGCTCGCGAAGCCCATGTCGCCGGTGCAGAGCACGACCTTGCGATAGGGCAGTTCGAGAAGCTGCAACACCTTCTCGGCGCAGCCCGTCATGCGCTCATGTTCTTCGAGCGATTGTTCCGGCGTCGTGATCGACACGAGTTCGACCTTGTAGAACTGATGCTGGCGGATCATGCCGCGCGTATCCTTGCCGGCGGCGCCCGCTTCGGCGCGGAAGCAATAGGTGCCGGCGGTCATGCGCATCGGCAATTGCGCTTCGTCGAGAATGGATTCGCGCACGAGATTTGTGAGCGGCACTTCTGCCGTGGGGATGAGCCAGTAATTCTTTCCCTGCATTAATTGGCCGGTCCGAGTTTGCACATCGCGGTCCTCGGGAAGAGTTCCTTTATCAAACTCGTCGACAGCTTGATTGAAAGCCTCGCTGACGAAGAGCTCGTTTGTCGCCAGGAACTGATCCTCCCGAAATTTCGGCAACTGCGCCGTGCCGAACATTGCGTCGTCGCGCACGAGCAGCGGCGGGCTCACTTCCATATAACCATGCTCGTTCGTATGAAGATCGAGCATGAATTGCGCGAGCGCGCGCTCCAATCGCGCCAACCCGCCTTTGTTCACAACAAAACGCGCGCCGGAGATCTTCGCCGCCGTCTCGAAATCCATCAGCCCGAGACCTTCGCCGATTTCGAAATGCTCTTTTGGCGTGAAATCGAATTCGCGCGGCTCGCCCCAGCGCGCGACTTCGACATTGTCGTTCTCGTCGGCGCCGTCGGGGACTGCATCGAGCGGCGTGTTGGGAATGGCGGCGAGCGCATTGTCGAGTTCGGCGATCGCGTAGCGCTCGGCCTCTTCGAGCGCCGGCCAGTTTTCCTTGATCGTCGCGACTTCCGCTTTGAGCGCTTCGGCCCTGGCGCTGTCGCCCGCCTTCATCGCCGCCCCGATCTCTTTCGAGGCTGAATTGCGCCGCTCCTGCGCGCGCTGCAATGCGCCGATCGCCGCACGGCGCGCATCGTCAAAGGCGAGCAGCTGCGTCGACAGGGGCTCCAGCCCGCGCCGCGCGCGGCCAGAATCGAAAATCTCAGCGTTCTCGCGAATCCATTTGATGTCGTACATGAGTGAACTATCCGCCGCTCCCTTCTCCCGCTAGCGGGAGAAGGTGGCCCCGCGAAGCGGGGTCGGATGAGGGAAAGACGGAAAGCGCGTGACGAACCGCCCTCATCCGTCGCGCGTTCCGCGCGCCACCTTCTCCCGCAAGCGGAAGAAGGGGTCAAGCGGAGGGCTGCTGCGCCGCGGCCCGCTTCTTCTCGATCATGCGCACGGCGTAAATCGACGCCTCGTAGAGCAGCACGCCAGGCACAGCGAGCGCGAGCTGCGAGAACACATCCGGCGGCGTCAAAACCGCCGCGACGATGAAGACAAGCACGACGGCGTAGCGCCGCTTCTCCTTTAAAAACTCCGACGTCACGATGCCGACCTGTCCGAGCAGCGTCAACACCACCGGCAATTGAAACACGATGCCGAAGGCGAGCACGAGCGTCATGATCAGCGAAAGATATTCGGAGACGCGCGGCAGCAGTTCGATCTGCGCCTTGCCCGGTTCATTCGCCTGCTGCATCCCCATGAAGAAACGCAGCAGATTGGGCATCACCAGAAAATAGACGACGAGCGCGCCGAAGGCGAAGAAGATCGGCGTCGCGAAAAGATAGGGCCGGAAGGCCGTGCGCTCATGCTTGTAGAGCCCCGGCGCGACGAAGGCGTAGATCTGCGACAGCACGATCGGGCAGGACAAAAACGCCGCCATAAACAGCGCGACTTTGATCTGGGTGAAGAAATATTCCTGCGGCGCGGTGTAGATCAGCCGCGCCTCGGGGCCTGCGACCTGCGTGTAGGGAATGAGAAGCAGATTGTAGATATCCTTGGCGAAGAAGAAGGAGAGCACGAACATCGCGAGAAAGGCGAGCAGCGCCTTGATCAGGCGCTCGCGCAATTCCATCAGATGTTCGATCAACGGCGCCTTGCTGGCCTCGATTTCGGCTTCGTCGGCGTCGTTCATGTGGCCGCCTTCGGCGATTCTGGAGGAAGACCGGAATCCTCATCCTGAGGAGCGGCCGAAGGCCGCGTCTCGAAGGATGTGGTTGGCGCGTCTTCATCCTTCGAGACGCCGCCTCGATCTCGGGCCTGCCCGAGATCGACATTTGCGGGCGGCTCCTCAGGATGAGGTGGTTGCGCAGGCGACCGCTCTGCGTCGCCTTTGATCGCGCCGGTGATCTGCTTTCGCGCTTCGGCCATCGGATCGAAAGCGCCGTCGAGCTTCACGCTCTCTTTTACGGCGTCCCTCATCTCGCCGACCTCCTTGCGCAAATCCTCAAGATCCGCCTCGCGCATGGCCTCCATGAATTGTCCTTGAAACTCCGCCGCCATGCGGCGCATTTTGGCAGTGAACTGCCCAAGCGAACGCAAAACGCGCGGCAAATCCTTCGAGGGAATCGCAATAAGCGCGACGATGGCGATGACGATAAGCTTGCCGGGTTCGAGATCGAACATGCGTGTTGCTCGGGCGCCCTGCTCCCTCCCCTTGAGGGGGCGGGTCGAAGCGTGGAGCGCTTCGGGGTGGGGTGACGATGGCGAGGTTCAGGGATTCTTTCACCCACCCCGCGCTTTCCGCGCGACCCTCCCCCTCAAGGGGAGGGGTCGACGCTAGACCTTCTTGCTGTCCGCCTTGTCGCTCTCCAGCGCGCGGCGCTCGCTGGCCTGGCCTTCGAGCGGCTTTTTTGCGTCATCGGCCGCGACATCGTCTTCCGACATGCCCTTCTTGAAGGCTTTGATGCCCTTGGCCATGTCGCCCATCACGTCGGAAATCTTGAACTTGCCGCCGAAGAGAATAAAGACGACCGCGCCGACAATGATCCAGTGCCAGATCGACAGACCGCCCATGGCGCGCATCCTTCCTAACGAGAAACCGGGACGACCGGCGTTTGCCGGGAAACTATGCGCCCCTCGCCATAAAAACAAGGACGCGGCGCACAGACGCCCGCCGCGGACGGCCTAAAGGGGACGTGGAAATTTGTTGTCGCCTAACTGCGCCGCTCGGCGGCGTCGTCAATGCTCTTCGTCGTCGCCAAGTTCGGGCGGCTCGAGCGCCTCGGGCTCGTCCGGGAACTCCATTTCGAGCAGTTCCGGCGCGTCGTCTTCAAGCGGCTCTTCATCCTCGCGCAACGCGGCGTCGTCCGAAGGCTGCGGCACGCCGAAGCCCTTCGGCAGCCGGCCGTCGAACAGCCCAGCGCCCTTGAGTTCGTCGAGCCCCGGCAGATCGCCGATCTGCTCAAGCCCAAAATGCATCAGGAAGGCGTCGGTCGTGCCATAGGTGATCGGCCTGCCCGGCGCCTTGCGGCGGCCGCGCAGCCTGATCCAGCCGGTGTCGAGCAGCACGTCGAGCGTGCCCTTGGAGATGGCGACGCCGCGAATCTCTTCAATTTCGGCGCGGGTCGTCGGCTGGTGATAGGCGATGATCGCGAGCGTCTCCAGCGCGGCGCGGGAGAGCTTTTTCTCCTCGACCTGCTCGCGGGCGAGAATCCAGTTGAGGTCGGCGGCGGTGCGGAAAAACCACTTCTTGCCGACGCGGGTGAGATTGACGCCGCGACCCGTGTAATGGGCGCGCAGCCGCTCAAGGACGCGCTCGAGATCGACGCCCTCCTCGATACGTCGCGCCATTTCCGCTTCGTCAAGCGGCTCGGCGCAGGCGAAGAGCAGCGCCTCGATGATGCGCTCCGCTTCGCGCAGCCGAGCCTCGTGACGCGCAAGCTCGTCGTCGCTGTTCACGTCAAAAAGTTCGATCTTCTCCGCAGCCTGCGCCACCGGATGTCTCCTATAGTTCCGGGGCTAAGACGCGCCCGCAGTCTCTTCCGCTTCCTCAGGCGCCCGCCGCCGCACCCAAAGCGGGGCGAAGTGCCGGTCCTGACGAATGTCGAAACGTCCCTCCCGCACCATCTCGAGCGAAGCGGTGAAGGCCGAGGCGCGCACGGTGCGCGCCGTCTGCATGTCGACACAGTAATGCAGCAAAAAATCGTCGAGCACGGTCCATTCCGTCGCCGCGCCGACCAGTCGCTCCAGGGCTTCGCGCGCCTCGGCCAGAGACCACACTGCGCGCTGCCGCATCACCACCCGCGAGGTCGCGGTCTTCTGGCGCTGCCGGGCATAGGCCGAGAGAAGATCGTAAAGGCTCGCCTGAAATTTGGGATGCGAGATCGTCTCCACGCCTTCCGGGCCGCCGCGCAGAAACATATCGCGCCCCAGCCGAGCGCGCTCGGTGAGCCTGTCGGCGGCGCGCCGAATGAGCTCCAGCCGGCGCAGGCGCTCAGCGAGGGCGGCGGCGAGATCGGAAGCGGAGGGTTCGTCGCCCTTTGGCGGCTCCGGCAGCAGCAGCCGCGACTTCAAAAAGGCGAGCCAGGCCGCCATCACCAGATAATCGGCGGCGAGTTCGAGGCGCACGCGCCGCGCCGCCTCGATGAAGGCGAGATATTGCTCGGCGAGCGCGAGAATCGAGATGCGGGCGAGGTCGACCTTCTGCCGGCGCGCAAGCTCGAGCAGCAAATCGAGCGGCCCTTCGAACCCGTCGACGTCGACGAGAAAGGCCTCTTCGCCATTGCGGGGCTCGTCCAGCTCGAAGGTCAATTCCTGGGCCATGCGGGGCTTTGCGCCTGTTTCCTCACGCGAATCGGCATGGCCGAGCGCTTCGGCGCGAGAGTGGCCCCGATGGCCCGCTATCGCAAGCGCTGCCTACGCTTTGGCAGCGCCGGTCCACAGGAGAGCGGGAAAGCCTCCCATAGAGGACGCGGCAGCAAGCTGCTATGGTCCGCGTATGAAACGTGACGACGCGGTGGATCGATTGCGGAAACGCCAAGCCGATTTGCAAAAGCTTGGCGTCAAGAGTTTGTATATGTTTGGTTCGACCGCTCAAGACCGCGCGAGAGAAACTTCTGATGTCGATCTGTTTTTCGACTATGAAATAGGCCGCTTCGGCCTCTTCGAATTGATGGACGTGAAGGAGTTTGCGGCTCGAATCCTCGGCGGCCGCGTTGACATCATGACGCGCGACAGCCTGCATAAGCGCCTAAGGCCGCTGATTGAGGCGACGGCGCTTCGCGTCTTTTAATGAACCCGCGCTCGGCTGCTCTCCGTCTGTTGGACATCATCGAAGCGATTGAGCGCGTGCAAACCGTAATGGCGGACCTATCGATCGAGGCTTACCAGACGGATTGGCAAAGTCAGTGGGTGGTGGAGCGCGGACTTGAGATCGTTTCGGAGGCGAGCCGTCACCTCTCTGATGAGATCAAAACTCGGCATCCCCAAATCCCTTGGAAAAAGGTGGCCGGCATCGGCAATGTGCTTCGTCACGACTATGAGAGCGTCGCCGCCCCCATCATATGGAAATTGGCGCGGATCGATCTTGGCCTGCTGGAACAAGCCTGTCGTGACGAATTGCGCGCGTTACGTGATAGCGGCCTGAGCGACTGAAGCCATCCGGCGTTTCACGCCAGCGCCTGCATCGCGGCATCGAACTCGCGCGTCGCCTCCGCGACGTCAAAGGGTTCGACGGGCCGCCGCACGCATTCGAGCGCCTTTTCGGCGCGCACGAGCGCCGCGCCCTCAAGCGGGGGCGCGCCTTCGGCGACCGGCCGCGCTTCCGCTAGATCGCCGTTGCAGTGGAGCACGATATCGCATCCGGCGCCGATGGCGTTCTCGGCGCGCTGGCGAAAGCTGCCCGAAAGCGCCTTCATGGAAAGGTCGTCGGTCATCAGCAGACCGTCAAAGCCGATATGGCCACGAATCAGGTCGCCGATCACCGCCTTCGACAGCGTGCCGGGCGCGGTCGGATCGATCGCCGTGTAGACGACATGGGCGCTCATCGCCATCGGGAGATCGGCGTTCGCCTTGAACGGCGCAAAATCAATAAGCTCCAAGTCCTCGCGACACGCCCCCACCACCGGCAGCTCTAAATGGCTGTCGGCGCGGGCGCGTCCGTGACCGGGAATGTGCTTCATCACCGGCGCGACGCCGCCCGCCATCAACCCTTCGGCGGCGGCGCGGCCGATCGCCGCGACGCGCGCCGGATCGCGGCTATAGGCGCGATCGCCGATGATGCTGTGGGAATCCTCCGCCGGCGCATCGAGCACCGGCAGGCAATCGACGTCGATTCCGACCTGTCGCAGATCATGGGCGATGAGCCGCGCGCCGAGCCAAGCCAATCGCTCGGCTTGCGCGGCGTTGGCGCCCGCCAGCTCAAAGCGCGCGGCGGCCGGATAGGCGCGCCAGTGGGGCGGGCCCAGACGCTGCACGCGGCCGCCTTCCTGATCGACAAGAACAGGCGCATGGCGGCCGAGCGCGTCGCGGATGTCGGCGGTCAGCCGCGCGATCTGCTCGGGCGCGTCGACATTGCGGCGAAAGAGGATCACGCCCCAGGGCGCGGCGTCGCGCAGGAACGCGCGCTCGTCGGCATCGAGCGTGAAGCCTTTTAATCCACAGATGAAGGCGCGCATAACGTCCCGTCAGTTGCCCGCGACGAAGCACGAGCCGCCGGTCGCCTTCACTTTGCTGCAGATCGCGTTCGCGGACTCCTTGCTCACCGCCCCGACGCGCACGCGATAGACGGTTTTGTCATTCACGGTCGCCATTTTGAAGGTCGGCTTCAGGCCGCCAAGCTGTGAGCGATATTTGCTGACGACCGTCTTCAGCAATTCGCGGGCGTCGGCCTCGCTGTCGGCTGCGCCGAACTGCACGGCGAAGCCGCCTTTGCTCGGAGGCGCCGACTGGCCGGAATCCGCATCCGGCGAAGACTCTTCCACTGCGGCCACTTTCGGCGCCACAGGTTTCGGCTTGGCGATTCGCGGGGGCGTCGCCGTTGGTTTCGCCTGCGTCGGCGGCGTCGCAGTCGCGGCGCCGATGGCGCCGCCGGCCACTGCTGTGTGCGCCGCCGTCTCCGCGGGCCGGCTCGCCATGGCGACGGCGGGCGGCAGAGCGCCATCCTCCACCCGACTGCCGTCCGGCCGCACAGTGACGGTCTTGACCCTCTTTGGCGCGGCTGTGGCAGGAGCCGGAGGCTCATGCGGCAGATTGACAGGTCCGTCGCCGAGTAGCGCCGCGCTCGGCGTGACCGAAGGGTCCACCGCCTGTTCCTGATTGGTGACAAGCTTCTGAACCGGGGCCTGCTCCCTGCGGTCCAGAACGACAGCGGCGCTGGCGTCTGGCGTCGTCGTTTCGGCCTCGACGCTTGGCTTTACCTTCACCGGTCCTTCCGGCGCGACGATGGTCGCGATCTCGCGTGAGCCACTGGAGCCGCTGCGATGCCAGAAAGCGAAGCCGATGCTCAGAACGGCGACGAGCGATATCGCGACGACGGCGTGCCAGGGCCGGAACCAGGAGCGCCACCCGCCGTGGGGATCCTCATAGTCTTCATCGCTCTGGCCATAATCGAGATATTGCGAATCATCGCTCCAGCCGGCCTCTGCGCCGTAATGGGCGGGGTCGTATCCGGCCTGCTGGGCGCTATAGCCCGGCGGCAAATCGCGATAGTCAGGATCCACCGGATAGGCGGGCTCCAGAGGCTGCTCCATCGACGGCTCTGGATAATAGGGCGGCTCAGCGGCCACTGGCGGCGCGGCGTCATAGGATCCGCGCAGTTCGGCGGCTTGAACCCGAGCGTCGCGCGCCTCCGCGAGGATTTGGCTATAGGGATCAGCAGCAGCATGGTCCTGGCCTTGGACCAGCCGCGCGAGTTCGCTGAGCGGATCCTCGGCTTGGGGGGCGCGTTCGGGCCCACGCAGCCGCCGCTCGAATTCGCCGAGATCGATCGCCGGGCCTCTAACCGATGTCTCGCGCATGATGCACCTCGTTGAATCCTGGGGGGCGCGAAGCAAAATGTAGCGCGTCCGACGCCTGGCCGTGGCCGCTCAAGGCGTCGATTAGCGCATCTCGTCGGGGGCGCTCACGCCGAGCAGCCTCAAGCCTGACCCCAGGACGATCGTTAAAGAGCTAACCAACGCAACCCGAGCGATGGTTAACTCTCTCTCTTCAGCCTTAACAAAGCGTAAGTGCGGCTGATCTTTGCCGCGATTCCAATGCGAATGGAACACGCTCGACAGTTCGTGCAGATAAAAGGCCACTCGGTGGGGCTCATGCGCCGCCGCCGCCGCCTCAATGACCCGCGGATACTGAGCGATCATCTTGGCCAAAGCAAGTTCGCCCTCGTCCGCCAAAAGCGCCAGATCCGCCTCGGCTAAGCTTACGGCCGAGAGGTCCATATCGGGAAAAGCGGCAAGCGCCTGGCGCAGCGCCGACTTTCCCCGCGCATGGGCGTATTGGACGTAAAAGACCGGGTTGTCCTTCGATTGCTCGATGACCTTGGCGAGGTCGAAATCGAGCGGCGCGTCATTCTTGCGATAGAGCATCATGAATCGCACGGCGTCGACGCCGACCTCGTCGACGACCTCGCGCAAAGTGACGAAGTCCCCCGCCCGCTTCGACATTTTGACCGGTTCGCCGGCGCGCATCAGCTTGACGAGCTGGCAAAGCTTGACGTCGAGCGTCACCCGCTTGTCCGAGAGCGCGGCGACGGCGGCCGTCATGCGCTTCACATAGCCGCCGTGATCGGCGCCCCAGACGTCGACAAGCGTGTCGAATCCGCGATCGATCTTGTCCTTGTGATAGGCGATATCCGCCGCGAAATAGGTCGGCGAGCCGTCGGATTTCTTTAAGGCGCGGTCGACGTCGTCGCCAAAGAGCGTCGATCTGAACAGCGTCTGCTCGCGATCCTCCCAGTCGTCGGGCAATTGCCCTTTCGGCGGGGGCAAGCGGCCCTCATAGACGAGGCCTTTCGCCCGCAGCCAGTCGATGGCGGCGTCGATCGCCGAAACGCCGTCCTTTTTTTCATGCAAGGACCGTTCGGAGAAGAACGTCTCATGCGTGATGTTCAAGGCGGCGAGATCGCCGCGGATCAACTCCATCATCGCGTCGATGGCGGCGGCGCGAACGACGGGCAGCCACTCGCTCTCCGCCGCGACGGCGAGCGCCTTTCCATGCGCTTTGGCGAGCGCCTCGCCGACGGGTTTCAGATAGTCGCCCGGATAGAGCCCCTCGGGGATCGTGATCGCCTCGCCGAGGGCCTCGCGGTAGCGAAGTAAAACGGAGCGCGCCAGGACGTCGACCTGGGCGCCGGCGTCATTGATGTAATATTCGCGCGTCACCGCGCAGCCCGAAAAGGCCAGGAGATTTGCGAGCGCGTCGCCAAAGACGGCGCCCCGGCCGTGGCCGACATGCATCGGCCCCGTCGGATTGGCCGAGACATATTCGACGTTCACTCTGCCCTGCAGAGCGCTTGACCGGCTCTTGGCGACGCGACCGAAATTCTGCGGATCGCGCAACACGGCGCGAAGAACCTGCGTGAACATCTCGGGCTTCAGCCGGATATTGATGAAGCCCGGCCCCGCAACCTCGGTCGCGGCGACGTCCGGCGATTGCGCAAGGGCGTAGCCGATTTCGACCGCCAGTTCGCGCGGCGAGGCGAAATGCGGCTTCGCTTCCTTTGCGAAGACCATGGCGGCGTTCGACGCGAGATCGCCCAGCGTTGCGTCCTTCGGCGGCTCGACGACGAAGCGCGCGTGATCGAGACTGGGCAGCCGGCCATCGGCGGCGATGCGATCGAGAATGGCGGCGATACGGGCGTGAAAGTCGTCAAAAATGTTCATGGAGGTCCGGGCGCTTAAGGTCGGCCGCCCGTTTAACAGCTTGGCCCGGGGAAATCACCCCGTCCGGCAGACGTCGACTGGCGGTAGGCCGTTATGATCGACCGGTCGCTCACCCCCCAAACACGCGTTTCACTTCGTTCAGCGCATATCGATCCGTCATGCCGGCGATATAGTCGGCGACCACCACCGCCCGATCGGCGTCCTCCAGCGCGACCGCCTGCGCCGCCCATTCCGCGGACATCAGCTCCGGGTTCTCAAAAAAGGCCGGAAACAGCCGAGAAATCGCGTCGCGCGCGCGCTCCCAGACGCCCATGACCTTCTCGTGCCGATACATGTTGGCGAAGAGGAAAGCCTTGATGTCGCGCTCGGCTTCGGCCATCGGCGGCGAAAGACGGACGATGACTTCGCCCGCCCCCCGCGCGTCATCGGCGCTCGCCGGCGAAACGCGCGCCAGACGCCGGAGCGATTCGCCGATGGCGTCCTCGACGAAGGCGGTGATGACCCGGCGCACCAACTCATGAATGACGCGCGGCCGTTCGAGGCCAGGATATTCGTCGCGGACATGCGCGAGCACCCCCGCAATGAAGGGCGTTCGCGCAATGTCGTCGAGCGAAAACAGTTCGGCGCGCAGGCCGTCGTCGATGTCATGGCCGATATAGGCGATATCGTCGGCCTGAGCCGCCGCCTGCGCCTCAATGCTAGCGAAGGTCGAAAGATCGAGCGGAAAGGTCGCGTCGAAAGCCGCGATGTAGCGCGACAGCGGACGACAAGACGTTGCGCCAGTCGCTCGCTCCTCAGGATGAGGGAGAAGCAGATCGGGATCTGCATCGCGCTTCAAGAGCGGCCCATTGTGCTTGACGATGCCTTCGAGCGTCTCCCAGGTCAGATCGAGACCGTCGTAGCGCGCGTAACGGCGCTCCAGCAGCGTCACGACGCGCAGCGCCTGCGCGTTGTGATCAAACCCGCCATAGGGCGCCATGCAGGCCTCGAGCGCGCCCTCGCCGGCGTGGCCGAACGGCGTATGGCCAAGGTCATGGGCGAGCGCCACGGCCTCCGCGAGATCCTCATCGACGCGTAGCGCGCGGGCGAGCGCGCGGGCGATCTGCCCGACCTCGATCGTATGGGTCAGGCGGGTGCGAAAATGGTCGCCGTCGAGCGGCACGAAGACCTGGGTCTTATGCGCGAGGCGGCGAAAGGCGGTGCAGTGGATGATTCGGTCGCGATCGCGCTGGAATTCGCTCCGCGTCGGCGATGGCGCCTCCGCATAGAGCCGGCCGCGTGAGCGCGCGGCGTCGCTGGCGTATGCCGCAAGAGGGCCGCGAACCGCCATATGCGCGCCTTTCATTGAAACGCCTCAGGTTTGGACCTATCTTGCAGCAGAGAGCATATCCCGCAAACGGCCGGGCCGCCGTAGAATGGGATATGCCGAATTTCGGATTTCGGGCGAGTTTCTTTCGATCGGGCGTCCGCCCGCAGTAACTCGCGACGGCCCGCGCAGGCAAGTGACGGAGAAACGGATGACGACGGCGGCAAGCGATATCGCGCTCACCGAGCAGGCGGCGCGGCGCATTCACGCGATCCTCGCCAATGAATCGCCCGGCGCGGTGTTTCGCGTTTCAGTCGAGGGCGGCGGCTGCTCCGGCTTCCAATATCATTTCGCGGTGGAGTCCGCCCCGGGCGCGGAGGATGCGCTTCTTGAGCACGCCGGCGCCCGGGTCGCGATCGACCCCGCGTCCATTGGCTTTCTCGCCGGCGCCAGCATCGACTTTGTCGACGATCTGATGGGACAGTCCTTCCGAGTCGTTAATCCCAACGCCGTCTCCTCCTGCGGCTGCGGCACCAGCTTTTCGGTCTGACGCCACAGTCGCGTTGCAAGCGTGCGTCACGCTGCTGCGGGATCATTTTGCGGCGACCGCTCGGCGCCATCTTGGGAGTCTCAGCCTTGGACGCTCTCTTCATTGGCCATGCCTATATCGACGTCACCATGCGCGCCGAGCGCATGCCCTCGGGCGACCAGAAGGCGTTAGCGCGCGACTATGCGGTGAGTTTCGGCGGCAACGCCGTCACCGCCGGCTTCGCCTGCGCCAAGCTCGGCCATCCCGTCGATCTCTTGACCACGCTCGCGCCCGACTGGCTCGGCCACATGTTCATGGACATGGCCCATACTTACGGGATCGATGTCCATCCGCGACGGGTGGCGCGCTCGTCGCTGTCGTTCGTCTGGCCCAATGACGGCAAGCGGGCGATCCTGCGCGCGCGCGACGACACTTATCTGCAGGGCGTGCCGCGCCTCGACATTTCGGAAACGCGGCTTCTCCATCTCGACGGGCATATGGCCGACGCCGCGCTCCATTACGCGAAGGGGGCTCGGGCGCGCGGCGCGCTCGTTTCGCTTGACGGCGGCGCGCTGCGGCCCTGCATCGAGGAGCTGACGGGTTACGTCGACGTCGCGGTGGTGGCCGAAAAGCTCTGCGAGCAAATGTCCTTGTCGGAACTCGATATGCTTGGGTGGCTGAAATCCAAGGGCTGCCGGATCGGCGGGGTGACGACCGGCGAAAAGGGCATGTTGTGGTACGACGAGGATGGCGAGATTTCGCAGATGCCCTCGCTCTCCGTGCCGCACGAATACATCGTCGACACGTCCGGCGCCGGCGACGTCTTTCACGGCGCCTATTGCGCCTCCTATCTCGAGCGGCCGGACGCGCCCTGGCGGGAACACTTTGAATTCGCCCGCGCCGCGTCGGCGCACAAAATCCAACATCTCGGCAATGAGGCGGGGCTGCCCTCGCCCGACGACGTCGCGGCGGCGCTCGCGGCCTTTGCGCCGGCGGACGCGCTCAGCCCGGTATGAGCCCATCCGTCACTGCGACCCAAAGGCGCCCGAACGACGCCGACACTTATGCACGACGGAGTCGCCGAGGCGGGCTTGGCAAACCGCCGCCCGCCTTGTATACGCGGGACCGCATTCCCCGATAGCTCAGCTGGTAGAGCACGCGACTGTTAATCGCTAGGTCGTAGGTTCGAGTCCTACTCGGGGAGCCATCTCGGAACGAAACTGCGAACGCCGTGCGTGAATGCGGCCGCCTCCCGCTATGTGCGGCAAGCCGGCGCCGTCATTCCGGCCCTCGTCTCTGACATACGTTCCGATCTTCCCGGCAGATTACCGCACAAGTGACCGAAAGCATCTATGACGCCGACGGGAAGTTTCAGACTGATCCCGCAAGCAGTCGCTACCGAATTCATGTCCCCTGTAGCAGGTCGGGCAGTCTCGCCAGCGTTCGGGGCCAGAACTAGGTCGCACAATAATTTCCTCTTTGAGCAAAAGCGTCACCAGACGCTTCGGCATGTTTGCGAGCCGCATGCCTTTGTTTCACTCGTTTAGAACGAGTTTTGCCAAGACATTGGTTTAACCGCATTTTTTCAGCACCAGAGTTCCACAAGAAAGAGCTTGCCTCTGCCTTCGGAGGGGTTTTTGAACACGACCGAGTGAATTTAAGCTGCGCGAATTATGCAAGCATGAACACAGGCGATTCGAAATCAGGGCTGCAAAAATGAATGCCAATCGATCGAGCGAACCACGTTTCAACATCGTCATCTGGAAGGGCGCGAAGCAACTCGGAACGCTGCGAGATCGCGACGCCAGCCGGGCGCTCAGCAATTTCGGCGGCGTCGTGGCGCGCTACAAAACCTCCACCGACAATCACCGGGTCGAGCTTTACGACGGAGAGAACCTGATCGAGGCCTGGTCGAGCGACGACGGAAACAAGGCTGCTTCCGTAGAGGCGCCCGTCCCCGCCAGCGGAAAAATTCATCGCGAGGGCGAGCGGGTGCGGCGGGCGATCCCCTGTCAGCTCGTGCCATCGCGTTCGGCGAAAGCGTGAGCCAGCGTGAGAAAGTGGCAGATTCTCGCGTCTCTGATGCGCCGCCGTGCTTCCGCTTCCGGGATCCGCTCGCCGGCGATCTTGGGGAGGTGAGGGTTCTCCGCACCTTCACGCTTATCCGGTTCCGGCGCGCTGCGTTGAAGCACCGAATGCCGATGCTCGTCTGAAGTCCGCTCCTCGCGGTTGGCGCGTTTCGTTGACGCTCGGGAGACCTTCCGCAGACCACCGCCGCCTTCGTTTCGCCCCTAAAATATGTCAGTAGGCAGCGAATATCCTTCGCTGCGCGCCGCCGAGGCGGCCAACCGGCGCGGTGAAATGCTCTCGGCCAGCGGCTCGCTAAAAAACTCGGTCGTCGCCGGGGCAAAGGCATTGGCTCGGCCGCGGCCGCCAATTATTGATGAGACCCATTTTGCAGAGAGTACAGGGAGGTTCGCATGGCGCGCTTTAAGAACGCGGGGTTGGTATTTGGCCTGATGGTCGGCTTTGCTCTCACTGCTCAAGCAGCGAGAGCCCAAAATCCTATTTCAGAGCTTGCCTCTGGAGTGAATCGCGTGGGGGCCGAGGCGGGACTGGCGGTTACGAACGTGCTCAACAACGTGACGGGAAAGACTGCTTCTATGCCGGTCGCCCCTTCACCGGCTCCCGCGATGGCGAGATCGGCTGGTGTCGTCCATCATCATCACCACCATCATCATAATCTTCACCATCATCATCGCCATCACTTCTGAATCGGGCGGCGGGGTTCTCAGCTCCGCCAGTTCGACGCAGGAAATCCGCCTCGCCGGTTAGGCGCGGCATGACGCGAATGGCGTCCCCGCCCTATGCTCTGCCCTGCGCATCCGTAGGCTCGGTCCTGATGCGCAGGGCTGGCGCCCGGCTTCGGCTTCCGCCGGACAGCAGAGCCGCTTTCAAAACTTCAATTTTTTCGAAGGCGAACGCCTGCCGGCATCGGGGCGTCGCGCCCGTCCCAAGTGATGGGGCGCCCCGCGGGCTGATTTCAACGAGCGCCGGCGCTTCTCCCCGGACACGGCGGCGGCAATCTTTGGATGTGGGACACGTCCTTTGAACATTGCATCGATTGTTTCAATGCACGCGCCATGAGTTGCCATTTGCTGAAGCAAGACAATGTTTCCAGTATTGAGCCTGAATTCGTCGGGCATTGAAAATCCGAGAGGGCCCGATGATGGCCATTCTGAACAGAAAAACTCTAGGGGCGGCGCAGCTCGTGGCGGGAACCGCGCTCCTTGTGCTGATCGGCCCCTCGTCCGTTGGACGCGGGCCAAGCGCCGCTTGGGCCTTGGAACCGGCCTATGAGCCGCAACAGATCGCTCGGCGCGAATATCGCCATCACGGCGTCCCCCGTTCGCTGTCCGAAGATGGAGCTCAGGAAGAAGCCCCAAAAGACGTGAACTCAGCAAGCAACAGCGGGGCTCTGGCGGCGGCGCTGGCCGCCTGCGACTCGAATGGAACGGCAAGCTTAACGTTGCCAGGCGCCAAGGGCGCGATCAGATTGGACAGCTGCTATCGCGGGCGTGAGCAATTCGTTTGCAGCCTTAATACGCTCTTGGATGAAGCCAAAAAGCTCAACAACGAGTACGGACACATCATCGAGGCCAAATATCTCGCGGTTGGCAATGTCGATGCGATCTGTCGCATCAGGCCCGACGCGCTTTCGGAGGATTTGACTAAAGCGGGCACTTTCGGCGCGAGATTTAAGGACTTGAGGACCGAATACGACCGGCGCATCAGCTGCGCCATGAAAGTCGAGCAAAACCTGAAACAGGTGAATCTGAGCGATATGCCCCACTCGGCGGACATATTGAAGTCGATGAACGACACGCTTGAGGCTGACTTGAAGGATGTCGCCGCCACGCGGCAACAGATTTTCGATCTCAACGAAAAAATGCAGGCCTCGCAGAAGGCCATCGTAACGATCGAAAAGCTTCGTCCAACGATGTGTCTCTCGACATCGGTCCCAACAACCGCCGAGCGCGCGGAAAAACCTGTCGGCGGAGGCCCGTAGGCAAGGACGCCCCGCAGTTGGCCTTTAGAAGATGGACGACCTCGCCGGCTTGGAGACACGCCGGCCTAGTCCCCACATCGTAGCTCCCCTTCCCTTCGGCGTTCCTTCGCGACTGACCGTCTGTCCGGTCTCGCGCGCGCCGTCATCGAGTTGAGGAGCGACCAGACGCTTCATCATGGCGGCGTCCGGGTATATCGACTTGTTTCTTGAAATGCTCCCATCGACCAAGGATTTCGAGGCGAGGACGCCGTTGGCGACGCCAATGAAATTCGTATTGCGGGCCGCGATTTCAGGCTGCAGAAGAAAGTCGATGAATTTGTATGCTTCTTCGACGTGTGGAGCGTCCATCGGTATGACGAGATTGTCGAGTCGAATAGGAGCGCCCTCTCGGGGGATGAAAAAGTCGATCTCGACGAATTCCTTCACCATGCCGGCTGTGTAGCGGGCGCGCAGGCTATCCAGGGAATAGCCGACCGCGACGCAGACGTCGCCGTTGACCAGCGCGTTGACATAGTCGCGAGAGTCGAGACGTTTACTGTCGCGCCGGACGGCGGTCAAAAGCTCTGCGGCGCGCATGCCGTCCGTGCGTCGATCCAAGCCTGGCGAAAGTCGCCAGTTGGACCACAGATATTGCAGCGCAGCTGAAGATAAATCTTCAGGACTGTCCAATAGTCCCACCCCGCATGCCGACAATTTCTTCAAATTTTTCTGCTGGAAGAGTAAGCCCCATGAGTCGAACGAGAAATCCGCCGACGGCGGGGCCTTGCCCGCGAGTTCCCTGCCCATGAGTTTCCTGCCCATGAATTCCCTGCCCATGAGCTCCCGGGCCTTTCCGACGTCGTAGGCGATCCCCATCGCAAACCACGCGTAATTGACCGCGTGTTCATTCCCGGGATCATAGGTGGCAAGGCGCTCCATAATCTCTGGCCAAAGATTGACGGCGTTGGGAAGCTTGCTCTTGTCGAGCTTCTGATAGAGGCCTCTGGCGATCTGCTGTCGCAACACGCCACTCGAGACGATCACTACGTCAAAAGCGTGTTTTCCAGGCTGAAGCGTGGCTTCTAAGCTCTCGTCAGAACTGTAGCTTTCGTATGTCACCTCAATGCCGGTCGTCCTGGTGAAATCTCTCAGCACACGAGGATCGACGTAGTCGCCCCAGCCCAAAACGTTGACCATCCTTTCTTGGCTGATTGCGGGAAGGACGCAGCAAGAGAACGACAACGCGACGCTGCTCAGCGCGACTCTAAGCACGCTTGTGGGATTCATTGGGGAACGCTCTGATCTTCCTGTCGAGAACCCCATGGCGGGCGTCTTGCAACCAAATATCTATGCGCCGCTGCAGTCGCGGCAATGCGCAAACGGAATCTCTCTATCCGGATGCCGGATGATCGCGAGATTTTCATCAAAGTGAAGCTGAGCCGCGCGCCGGTACGCGCCAAGCAAAACGCCTCGCGGTCACTTCCGCAGTCGGGGCGATTCAGCGCATGCAGGCCGAACGCTTGACCGAAGGGACGAGACTGACATCAACTCGCCAAACCGAGAGAGACGCCCGAATTGAGGAGCGCGCGTTCATGCGATCGCGCCAAATTTCACCGAAAAAAGCCTCGCCGCGTCGGCCGTTACGCGTGCGCTATCGCCATTGGGTTTTCAGACTCCCATTCGTGCGCAATTATCGTGGGATGGTGGTTGGACGCACGATCCTCTTTAAGGGCGACGAGTCGGAGGTTTCACAGACGCTCTTTCGGCATGAACGCATTCACCAGGAGCAGATTGATCGGCACGGGATCGCCCGCTTCTATCTCATCTATTTCCGCGACTATTTTTTTAACCTTTGGCGCTTGCGCAGTCACGACGCCGCCTATCGGAATATTCCATTTGAAAAGGAAGCTTTCGAGCGCCAACATGAACCGGGTCAAGACGACGATCGACGAATGTGATCCTGTGAAATGAATTTCTATTAATCCGTTCGCTGGGTGTGTCATTCTCGGCAGTCCGAAGGACTGACCGGGAATCCAGAGCCGAATCAACAACGCTGGTTTTGCTCTGGATTCCCGATCGCGCTCCGCGCGTCGGGAGTGACTGAGGGTGTTTCAGGAGGCATGAATGCAGGCGCCGGAACTTGCCGTATCGCGCTGGTTCAATACGCCGACGCCGATCACGCTCGCAGCGCTCCGCGGGCGCGTGGTCATGCTGCACGCCTTTCAAATGCTGTGTCCCGGCTGTGTCGCGCATGGCACGCCGCAAGCGCAGCGCGCGCATGCGCTGTTCCGCGAGTCCGGCCTCGCCGTCATCGGCCTGCACACGGTGTTCGAACATCACGCGGCGATGACGCCCGTGTCGCTCGAAGCCTTCATCCATGAATATCGGCTGACATTTCCGATCGGCGTCGACGAGCCCGCAGAGAGCGGGCCGATTCCCATCACCATGGCGCGCTATGCAATGCGCGGAACGCCAACAGCGATCCTGATCGGCCGCGACGGCGGCATTCGTCATCACGGCTTTGGACAAGAGGACGACATGGCGCTTGGCGCCATCATCGGAACGCTGCTCGCCGAACCCGCGCCCTAACTATCCGGCGCGCCGTTCGATCTCTTCCATATCGGCGTCGGTCAATCCGAAATGATGGCCGATCTCATGCACGAGCACATGGGTGACGATGGCTCCGAGCGTATCTTCGCTATCCGCCCAATAGTCGAGCATCGGTCGTCGATAGAGCCAGATCATGTTCGGCTGTTCGCCCGTCTCGGAGAGATGCGCGCCCTGCGTGAGGCCGCGCCCGCGAAAGAGACCCAGAAGATCGTATTCGCTTTCACATTGCATATCGTCGAGCGTTTCCTCGTCGGGAAAATCCTCGACGCGGATGACGAGACCTTCGCACAATCGCGTGAAGCTTGTCGGCAGAGTCGCATAGGCCGCATCCGCGAGCGCTTCCATATCGGCAAGCGTCGGCGGTCTTAGGCGGCTCCAGTCCTGTTCAGTCATCGTCAGATCATCGCAGGCATATGCCGCCACCGCTAGGAACAATCGGCGCCACGCGGTGTTAGGCAGGATCACCATCATAGGAGCTTACTCATGAATAAGCTGTTGATCGCGGCGCTTGCGCTTGGCGCTTTCGGCTTCGCGCAGTCCGCAATATCGGCGCCCGCCGCCTCTCCTGTGTCGGGCATGATCCAGACCAATGACGGCCTCGTGCAGAACGCGCGCGATCGTTCCGGGGACTGGAAGGAGAACCGCGGTTATCATCGCGGCTGGGATAACAACCGACGCGGCTTTTGGGGCCGTGAGAACCGTTCTTGGCGCAACGACAAATGGCGCGGCGGGCCCAAGCGCGACTGGGACAACGACCATCGCGGGCGCGACCGCGACTAAGCGCAAGCCACTCGACGCAAGGCGTTTGACCCATAGGGGTGTCCGCAGTGCGGGCGCCTCTTCCTTGGCCCCGGCAATGGCGAGCCACGGCGACGCCGCGAATCCGCGCGATCACACCGGAACAATCGGGCGCGATGCGATGTTCAGGCAGGATCATATCGGGAGGAGAAAACTCATGAATAGACTGTCGATCGCGGCGCTTGCGCTTGGCGCTTTCGGGTTCGCGCAGTCCGCAGTTGCCTCTGCGCAGTTTTTTCCCGCGCGCCTGACGCAGGCGGACCATGGTCTTATGCAGAAAGCAGATGACCGCGATCAGGGCTTGAGCGATCAAGGCTTGAGAGGCGAGCGGGGCGACTATTGGGGTCGTGGCGGCGGCGGCGATCGCATGTGGCGCGACACGCGTCCCTGGAGCGATGATCAATGGCGAAACGACCCGGATTTGGATCAGAACGCGCCGGACGACGACGACTGACGCGCTTTCAGTCGCTGTCTCCGCTCTGCTTTTTTGCGACGCCAGCAGCGAGGTTGCGGCGTCGCTGCTTTTTGATTAGCGCCAGCCGCGCACGTCCACCAGGCGTCCGGCGACTGCCGCTGCGGCCGCCATCGCCGGGGAGACGAGGTGGGTTCGGCCCTTAAAGCCCTGTCGTCCCTCGAAATTGCGATTAGACGTCGAGGCGCAGCGCTCGCCCGGCGCCAAGCGGTCGGGATTCATCGCCAGACACATGGAGCAGCCCGGCTCCCGCCATTCGAAGCCGGCGGCGGTAAAGATCTTGTCGAGACCCTCCGCTTCCGCCTGCGCCTTTACGAGACCCGATCCCGGCACAACCATCGCGTTGATGCGTTCGGCGACGCTCTTTCCCTCGACCATCTTCGCCGCCGCACGCAAATCTTCGATACGGCCGTTGGTGCAGGAGCCGATGAACACGCGGTCGATCTCGATGTCGGTGATGCGTTCGCCGCCCCTCAGCCCCATGTAGTCGAGCGCGCGTTCGATGGCGGCGCGCTTTTGCGGCGTCTTCGCGCTGTCGGGGGTGGGCACGAATCCATCGATGGTCGCGATGTCTTCAGGCGAGGTGCCCCAGGTCACGATCGGCGGCAGATTGCTGGCGTCGAGCCTGACGATCTTATCGAAATGCGCGCCCTCGTCCGTGTACAGCGTCTCCCAATATTTGCGGGCCATGTCGAAGGCTTCGCCCTTTGGACCTTTTGGGCGATCCTTCAGATAGGCGAAAGTTTTCTCGTCCGGCGCGACGAGCCCGGCGCGGGCGCCGCCTTCGATCGACATGTTGCAGACCGTCATACGGCCTTCCATCGACAGGTCGCGGATCGCTTCGCCTGCATATTCGATGACGTGTCCGGTGCCGCCGGCGGTGCCGATCTTGCCAATGATCGCGAGGATGATGTCTTTCGCGGTGGCGCCGTCGGCGAGCTTGCCGTCGACCTGCACCAGCATATTGGCCGCCTTATTCTGGATCAGCGTCTGCGTTGCGAGCACATGCTCGACTTCCGACGTGCCGATGCCATGCGCGAGCGCGCCAAAGGCGCCGTGAGTCGAAGTATGACTGTCGCCGCAGACGATCGTCATGCCGGGCAGCGTGAAGCCTTGCTCCGGGCCGACGATATGCACGACGCCCTGGCGACGGTCGTGCTCGTCGTAATATTCGACGCCGAACTCGCGCGCGTTGAGCGCAAGCTGTTCCACCTGCGCCCTGCTCTCGGAATCTTCAATCGGCAAAGAGCGATCGGTGGTCGGCACATTATGATCGACGACGGCGAGCGTCCGTTGCGGGGCGCGGACAGATCTGCCGGTCATGCGCAAACCTTCGAACGCCTGCGGACTCGTCACCTCATGCACGAGGTGGCGATCGATATAGAGCAGGGACGCGCCATCATCCTTGTGGTCGACGACATGGTCGTCCCAGATCTTGTCGTAAACGGTGCGGGGCGCGGCTTTGGACATTTATCTCTTCCTCTTGCTGGCTTCTCGCGATCCGGCTCGCTGATTGATTTCCTCATCCTGAGAGCGGCCGCAGGCCGCGTCTCCAAGGACAAGGACATCACGGGCGGCGCCCTCCTGCTTCGAGACCACTCCGGCCTGTTCAGCATGAGGCCGACTGCAATTGGCCGCCTCTATTCGTCTCCCTTGAATTGAGGCTCTTCTACCCGTAACGCAAGCTGCATGGAAGAGAGTTCGAAGCCCAGCCCTCCCCGAGCCCATAAGCGATGAGCCTGCCCTCCCCGGAGCTTCCTGCGCCGCTTTCGGCGGCCATCGAGGCGAGGCTTGAGGGCCGCGCACAAGGAATGCTGCGCGACAGAGCCCGGCAGCTGTCGGAACGCTATCGAGCCCATAGGCCGACCAGCGAAACCATTCGTGACGAGACGGACGCCCTGGCCTATGCGGCGACGCGCATGCCAGCGACCTACGCCGCTATCGTGACGGCGCTCGGAAGGCTGGACGAGCAGAGCCCCGAATTCGCGCCAAAGCGGATGCTCGACGTCGGGTGCGGCCTTGGCGCCGCCTCCTGCGCCGCGGCGACCGTATGGCCAAGCATCGCCGAGATCACGCTCCTTGACCGCAGCACGCTGTTCCTGAATCTCGCGACGGCGCTGGCGCAGGAGAGCGGACTTCGCGCGACGATCGCGGCGACGCACGCCGATATGGCCGCGCCACGGGGGGCGGGCGAGAACGCGGCCTCGTTCGACCTCGTCGTCGTCGGCTACGCGCTCACCGAGATCGCCGAAGCCGACCTCCCCCGTGTTATCGATCAGCTTTGGTCGCGCACAAGCGGCGCGCTCGTGATCGTCGAGCCGGGCACGCCTCGCGACCACGACCGGCTCATGGTCGCCCGAAGCCGGCTGATTGCGCTCGGCGCGCACATTCTCGCGCCCTGTCCGCACCAGGCGCCCTGCCCTTTGCCGGCGAACGACTGGTGCCATTTCTCGGTCCGGCTGCCACGGCGACGCGCGCATAAATTGGTCAAAGGCGCCGACGCGCCCTTCGAGGACGAGAAATTCGCCTATCTCGTCGCGGGGCGATCCGCCGGAACGCCGCCATGGGCGCGCGTCATCGCCCCGCCCCGCGTCAGCAAGGCGGGAATTTCCCTAAGGGTCTGCGCCGATAAAGCATTCGAAGAGACATTCATTCCCAAGCGCGACAAGGCGCGCTACGAAAAGATCAGGAAAAAAGACTGGGGCGATCCGCTGCCCGCCCCGGCGGAGGAAATTTGATGAAACAGCCACGTCCGAGGGTCGCGCCCTATCTGACCGTCAGCCCCGCCGCCGCAGCCATCGCTTTTTACACCGGCGCCTTCGGCGCCCAGCAGCGGGCCCTCATGCCGTCGGTCGACGGACTGCGCATCGCCCACTGCGAACTGCTTATCAACGGCGGCTCGGTGATGCTCGCCGACATCTTCCCCGAATTTGGCCAGACCCGCGTGCCCCTGCCTGGCGAGCACGTGACCGTCTCCATCAGCCTCGAATACGACAAGGCGCAGGAGGTCGACGACATCTGCGCGCGCGCCACGAAGCTCGGCGGCAAGGTCGAGACGGCCCCAACCAATTCTTTCTGGGGGACGCGCTACGCCTCCTTGCGCGACCCGTTCGGCCACCGCTGGATCCTCAACGCGCCGCTGGAGAAATAAAAAAGCCGCCCGAAACCGAGCGGCTGCGGACGGCGGCATTCTCCGAAAACTGTCGTTATTTGCCTGCGACGGCCTTCGGCTTGGTGTCGATGCGCTCGGCGATGCGGGCGGATTTGCCGCGGCGATCGCGCAGATAATACAGCTTGGCGCGGCGCACCTTGCCGCGGCGCACGAGCTTGATCGAGTCGATCAGCGGCCCATGGATCGGGAAGACGCGCTCGACGCCCTCGCCATAGGAAATCTTGCGGACGGTGAAGCTCTCGTTCAGCCCGCCGCCGTTGCGCGCGATCACAACGCCTTCATAAGCCTGAATACGCGCGCGCTCGCCTTCCTTCACCTTGACGTTGACGATCACCGTATCTCCCGGCCGAAACTCGGGGATTTTCTTGCCCTCGATAAGCTTGGCGGCATGTTCCGCCTCGAGCTGCTCGATAATGTTCATAACGAAAAACTCCTGCCGTTTCGTCTTAGCCGTTGAGGCCGACGAGCGTTTCGGAACGCTGTTCTAGTTGAGTCCGGGTCCATAACCGAAAGGCGGCGCTTTGTCGAGCCGCCTGGGGTCGCTCGAAATCGTCAAGCTTCGGCAATGCGCGGGGGAGCGATCGTCATCGTCACAGACATTCCCTCAACTGGTCGTATAGTGGCCCCGGGGAGCTGGCGTTTCAGACGAGGGAGAGACGCGACATGACCCAGCAGGAACAGCCCAACGAAAGCGCGCCACAAGCTGGCGCGGCGGCCGAAGTTGCTTCGGAAGGCCGGCGGCGGCTGGAAGATATCACCGAGACCCGCACCGAGATCTGGGACTGTCTGCAAGACGCCAACCGGGTCTTGATGGAGCGGATGCAGCAGGAAGCGGCCCTGACCGCCGAACTTGCCTCAAAGCTGACGGCGTCGCGCTCGTTCTCGGAGACCGCGTCCGTTCTTCAGAATTGGACGAGCAAACATATCGAGATGACGACGGAGGACACGCGCCGCCTGTTCTCCGACGCGCAGCAAATGCTCAATGCAGGCACGCGCTTCTGGTCGAACGCCGCGCAAGCGCCAAGCCCGGAAGCCGCCGGACGGTTCATGTCCTAGCGAGGCAGAGCGGAAGCCCTCAGCGGCTTCCGCTTATCCCATGCTCTCGTCTTCGCGGTCGAGCGTGAAGCCGACCTTCAGCACCACCTGATAATCGCTGACCGCGCCCTTGCTGATGTTGCCGCGAATCTGGACGACTTCGAACCAACGCAAGTTGCGCAAGGTTTCGCCGGCGCGCTTGAGCGCGGCGCTCACGGCGTCCTCGACGCTGTCGGGCGAAGACCCGACGAGTTCGACGACCTTATAGACATGACCTTCCATATGAAGCTCCCTCAATACAGCTGTCTAACGCTTTGCCTTCGATAGGTAGCGCGGCTTCGCCGCCGACAGCGGCGTTACTTCAATCGATCGCCGAAAAGAAACTCCATCGCGCGATCAAGCCTGATATGCGGCAACGGCTGCGGCTTCTGGTCGGGGCCCAGCGCCGCGGCCGGCGGCCTGAATTTGAGAAAGCGGAAGTCAGCCTCTTCATCGGGAACGGCCAGCGCCTCGCCTTTAAACACGTCGCGCGGATCCGCCGGCAGCTCGCCGGGGAAAATCGCGCCTTCCGCCACGCCGTCGAAAGTCTCGTGGCCAATGCGCTCCCCAGCAACAGGCGTGCCGACAATAGCCGAAAGCTTATCGCCCTCATGCCGCACCATCGCTTCGCGGGTGGCGCGCACGGCGGCGAGCGCGATCACGTCGATCGAGGCGCCTACGCCTTCCGCGCGCTCTATGGCGCGGGCGGTCAGGTGACGCAGGATCGCCTCGAGCCGGTCATGGCTCGTGTGATGCAGATGGTCGGCCTTTGTGGCCGCGAAGAGAATGCGGTCGATCTTCGGCCGAAAGATCGTGGAGAACAGATTGGCGCGGCCGGTGCGAAAAGCCGTGAGGACGCCGGTCAGCGCCGTCTCCAGGTCGCGCACCGCCTCTGGACCGGAATTGAGCGCCGCAAGCGTGTCGACGAGCACGATCTGCCGATCGAGCCGGGCGAAATGATCCCGAAAGAACGGCCGCACGACCTGCGACTTGTAGGCCTCGTATCGGCGCTCCATTTCGCGCCCAAGGCTGCGATAGGGCAACTCCTCGCCCTCCGACACGGGAAGCGGCGCGAAGGTCAGCGCCGGCGACCCCTCAAGATCGCCCGGCATCAGAAACCGTCCCGGCGGCAAGCTCGAGAGCGCGAAACGCTCGGAGCGCGCCAGACGCAGATATTGGGTGAAGGTCTGCGCCAGCTTCTGCGCGGTTTCCTCGCTATAGCGCGCTTTGACGTCCGTCTGCGCGGTCAGGCCCCGCCACTCGCTTGCGATCATCGCCCGCGCGGAGGCGCTCGCGGCGTCGAGCGTCTCGTGAGACCATTGCGCGTAGGATTTGCCAAGGAGCGGCAGATCGAGCAGCCACTCGCCGGGATAATCGACGATGTCGATGTCGAGACGCGTCGGACCCTGGCCGAAGCCTTTGCGCAGCGACCAGCCCTTTGAGCGATATTCCAGCGTCACTCGCAGTTCGGAAATCCGCCGCGTCGATTGCGGCCAATGCCGGTCCAGCCCGGTGAGCGCCGCGAGATGCTCCTCGTACGCGAAGCGCGGGACGCTGTAATCTGGCTGCGGATCGAGATGCGCCGAGGTGATGCGGCCTTCGGCGAGCGCGCGAAACACCGGGAGCTGAGTCTTGCTCTCGCCGGCTTTTTCCGGGCGCGCCGATATCGCCCGCGTCAAATGATGCACGAGAGCGGTGATGAACACGGTCTTGCCTGAGCGCGACAGGCCGGTGACGCCAAGCCGCAGGCGCCCGCCCGCGAGAAAGTCGGCGACGCTCTCGGTGGCGATGCGCGTTTCGAACAGCAGATCGGATAATTGCGACAAGGGCGCGCTCCGGGTCCGCCGACCTATAGCATCACGTCGCGTCCCTACAAGAGACGCTGGTGAGAACATGTCGCGCTGCAAACCAAGGTGAAGACTGGCCAGAAGGATGCCGCGCCGGATGGGAGACGAGTTCCTACCGCGGCACGGCGCGCATCATCACCGCTTCGACATCGGCACGTAATCGCGCTGCTTCTCTCCCGTATAGAGCTGACGCGGACGACCGATGCGCGAACCCTGGTCCTCGATCATCTCCTTCCACTGGGCGATCCAGCCGACGGTGCGCGCGACCGCAAACAACACGGTGAACATCGCCGTCGGGAAATTCATCGCCTTGAGCGTGATGCCAGAATAGAAGTCGATGTTGGGATAGAGTTGCTTCTCGATGAAATAGTCATCGTGCAGCGCGATGCGCTCGAGCTCCAGCGCGACGTCGAGCAGATCGTCCTTGACGCCGAGTTCGTTCAACACTTCGCGCGTCGTGCGCTGCATGATCTTGGCGCGCGGGTCGTAGTTTTTATAGACGCGATGGCCAAAGCCCATGAGGCGGAACGGATCGTTCTTGTCCTTGGCGCGCGCGATGAACTGCGGAATGCGGTCCGGCGTGCCGATCTCGGCGAGCATTTTCAGCACCGCTTCATTGGCGCCGCCATGCGCCGGTCCCCACAGCGAGGCGATGCCCGCCGCAATGCAGGCGAAAGGATTCGCCCCCGACGAGCCGGACAGTCGAACGGTCGAGGTCGACGCGTTCTGTTCGTGATCGGCATGCAGGATGAAGATCCGGTCGAGCGCGCGCGACAGCACCGGATTGACTTTATATTCCTCGCAGGGAACCGCGAAGCACATGCGCAGGAAGTTCGACGTGTAGTCGAGGTCGTTCTTTGGATAAACGAACGGCTGGCCGACCGAATATTTATAGGCCATCGCCGCGAGCGTCGGGATCTTCGCGATCATGCGCGTCGACGCCACCATGCGCTGGGTGGGATCGGCGATGTTCGTCGAGTCGTGATAGAAGGCCGAGAGCGCGCCCACGGAGGCGACCATCACCGCCATCGGATGCGCGTCGCGGCGGAATCCCTGGAAGAATCGCGCCATCTGCTCATGCACCATTGTGTGGCGCGTGATCCGATAGTCGAAATTCGCCTTCTCGGCGGCGGACGGCAATTCTCCATAAAGCAGCAGGTAGCAGGTTTCGAGAAAGTCGCCATGTTCGGCGAGCTGTTCAATCGGGTAGCCGCGATAGAGCAGAACGCCGGCTTCGCCGTCGATAAATGTGATCTTCGATTCGCATGACGCAGTCGCGGTGAAGCCCGGATCGAAGGTGAACATGCCGGTTTCGGCGTAGAGATTGCGGATGTCCGCAACGGACGGCCCCAGCGTGCCATCCTTGATCGGCAAATCGACCGATCCGTCGCCGACTGTGAAGACAGCATTCTTCTCCGGCATACCCGCTCCCCTCTCAACCGCCCCCGCGCTCGCAACGAGCCGGATCGCGGCGCGACGCGCGCGAACGCTATGCATGAATTGCGTCACATTCGCGATGTCGTCGCTTTCACGCGCACGCCGATGCGTTGCATTCGGTTTGTTGTGCGGTGCAAAAAGCTATATCAACCGCAAGGGCTGTCAAGCGCGCGTCACGCGTTTCGCGCACGCCTCGCGAATAAGGGCGATGTGTTTCGCCGTGGCGCGGAAAACGGCGCGGCGCCGAAAATCGCGTCAGCGATTTTTGCGCGCGCCACGCCGCAGCGACGCGACGGGTTACCCGACGGCAGCCTGATCGGAGATTCGCGCAAGACTTTCCTCGCGCCCCAAAATTTCCAGCACGTCGAATATGCCGGGCGAGGTCGCGCGGCCGGTGAGTGCGGCGCGCAAAGGCTGTGCGAGATCGCCCAGTTTGACGCCAAGCGCTGTCGCGAGATCGCGCACGACCGCTTCCGTCGTTGCGGCCGTCCAGTTCGGAAGCGCTGCAAGTTTCTCGACAAGCTGCGCAAGCCGCGCGCGCGCTTCCGCCGAAAGCAGCTGCGCCGCCTTTGCGTCGAGCGACAGCGGACGCTGCGCGAAGAGAAAGCCCGCGCCGTCAAGAAGTTCGTTCAAGGTCTTCGCACGCGCCTTCAGGCCCGGCAAGGCGGCGCGCAACTGCCCGCGCCTTCTGTCGTCGAGCGCCTGTGCGATGGCGCCGCCGCCTTCGAGATAGGGAAGCGTCGCGATGAGCAAGTCCAGCAGCTCATCATCGTCGCTATCGCGCAGATAATGACCGTTCATATTTTCAAGCTTGGCGAAATCGAAACGCGCCGGCGAGCGATGCACCTGCGCGAGATCGAACGACTCGACCATCTCCGGCGTCGTGAAGAACTCCTTGTCGCCCTGCGACCACCCCAATCGAACGAGATAGTTGCGCAGCGCGGCCGGCAGATAGCCCATCGCGCGGTAGGCGTCGACGCCGAGCGCGCCATGGCGCTTCGAAAGCTTGGCGCCGTCCGGTCCGTGAATCAGCGGAATATGCGCGAAGGCCGGAATCGTCCAACCCATCGCTTGATAAATATGCGTCTGTCGCGCTGCATTGGTGAGATGATCGTCGCCGCGAATGATCTGCGTGACGCCCATGTCGTGATCGTCGACGACGACCGCAAGCATGTAGGTTGGCGCGCCGTCGGAGCGCAGCAGAATGAAATCGTCAAGATCCTTGTTCTGGAAGACCACGCGTCCCTGCACGGCGTCGTCGACGACGGTTTCGCCGTCCTGGGGCGCCTTGATGCGCACGACATAGGGCGCGCCGGCGGGCGCCTCGGCGGGATCGCGATCGCGCCAACGGCCGTCATAGCGCCAGGGGCGCTTTTCCGCCTTAGCCTTCTCGCGCATCTCCTCGAGCTCCTGCGCCGTGGCGTAGCAGCGATAGGCGTGTCCCTGCGCCAGCAGCTCTTCGGCGACCTCGGCATGGCGCGCCGCCCGCGCGGACTGGTAGACGATGTCGCCATCCCATTCGAGGCCGAGCCACTGCAGGCCATCGATGATGGCGCCGATCGCCGCTTGCGTGGAGCGCTCGCGGTCGGTGTCTTCGATACGCAGCATCATCCGGCCGCCGTGCTTCTTGGCGTAAAGCCAGTTGAAGAGCGCCGTGCGCGCCCCGCCGATGTGCAGAAAGCCGGTGGGCGATGGAGCGAAGCGGGTGACGACCTGAGACATGAGCGAGGTGGATTCCTTGGCTTGGGGTCGGCCCGTCTAACACGGGACAGGCGAGGCGAACATAGTTCGTCACGATGATGGTTTAACCAAAGCGTGAACATTGGACTTGCGGAACGCAGTGAGAACCGATATCGTTCTGTTCATGATTTGTTTAGGTTATCGAGCCAGAAGCTGCGGCTCAGCCAAAATCAACGATTCGGCTTGCGGGGCGGTGCGGCGATGCTGACCAAAAAACAAAACGATCTCTTGCGCTTCATCCATGAACGTCTGAAGGAGTCGGGCGTGCCGCCGTCCTTCGACGAGATGAAGGACGCGCTCGACCTGCGGTCGAAGTCGGGGATTCATCGGCTTATTCTCGCGCTCGAGGAACGCGGATTCATCCGCCGCCTGCCCAATCGCGCCCGCGCGCTCGAAGTTCTGCGGCTACCCGAATCGTCCACGCCGCGGGTCGGCGGCGGGCGCAACGGCAAGTTCTCGCCGTCCGTCATCGAGGGGAATCTCGGGCGCGTCCGGCCGCTCAGCGAACGTTTCGAGGACGAAGGCGAACGTCAGGTCGCCATTCCTGTCATGGGACGCATCGCCGCCGGCACGCCGATCTCCGCCATCCAGAACCGCAGCCACACCATCAACCTGCCGCCCGACCTTCTCACGAGCGGCGAGCACTTCGCGCTCGAAGTGCGCGGCGATTCGATGATCGAAGCCGGAATCCTCGACGGCGATACGGTCGTGATCCGCAAGCAGGACAGCGCCGACACCGGCGACATCGTCGTGGCGCTGATCGACGATGAGGAAGCGACGCTGAAACGTCTGCGCAAGCGCGGCGCTTCGATCGCGTTGGAGGCCGCCAACCCCGCCTATGAGACGCGAATCTTCGGCCCCGATCGCGTGCGCATTCAGGGCAGGCTCGTCAGCCTTCTGCGGAAATACTAGCTTCTGGCGACGCCGTCATTGCGAGCGAAGCGAAGCAATCCAGCTTTGAGGCCGCTCCCTGGATTGCTTCGTCGCGACGCTCCTCGCAATGACGCGTGATTGCGCCGCCGCTACTCGAGCGGCTCCATCGCGCGCGCATCTTCCGCGCTGCGCTCTTCATCGCTCAGCGGCGCGGTAAATCCGGATGCGCGGCGATTGCGCGGCGCCGGCGACCAGGGCCGATCCTCGTCGATCGCGCGTGCGGTCGTCCATTCGACGCCCTCCGCCTTGAACCTCAAAGCCACTGCCCCTGTTTCGGACAGTCTGTGGCGATCGATCACGATCGGCGCCGCACAGCCCAAGGGCGCGTAGAGCGGCGTCACGATGACGGCGGCGCGCGCGCAATCCTCGAAGAAGCCGCCGCGCCCGGCGACGAGCGCGACAAAGCGGCCATTGGCGGCCTTCGCCACGCACCCCGTGTCGTCGCAGGCGACGCCGCTCCTCGCGTCCGCGGACTGGCGCGCGTCTCCGTCCGCCCGCAACCATTGTTCCGCGGCGAAAGCGCTCGGCTTTTGCCCCAAGACGGCGAGCTGTCCGGACGGCAGGCGCAGCGCCGCCGATTCTCCGGTCGCCGGCACGGCCAGATCGAAGGGCGCGCCGCTCCTCGCGCCCATCAGTCCGATCAAGGCGAGAGGAATGGCGAGCGCGCGCCACGCCCAAGTGCGCCATAGCACGAGCGACAAAACCGCAAGCGAAAGGAAAAGGATCGCCCAGGGCGCAAAGGCTTTGACCGGCAGACTCGCGCCGGGCGCGCTCGCGATCAGCCCGGCGAGATAGGTCACGAGGTCGATGCCCAGCTTGAGATAGCGCCAGATGAAGCCGTCGAGGCCCAAGGGGTAAAGCGCGGCGCCGACGAGCGCGCAGGGAACGGCGAAGAATTCGATGATCGCCAGCGTCAGCGGATTGCCGATCAGCACATAGGGGCTCAGCTCGTGAAAATCATACGCCATGAATGAAGCGGTCGCCGAGGTCGCGCATAGCGTTGCGAAGATCGCCGCTCCCGGTCCGTGCAGCAGGCGCTCGACGACGCTTTCGCGAAGCGCTCCCCATCGCCCTCGCGGCGCGCGATCGTCGGTGCGGCGCTTCGCGAGATATTCGCCGCGCCATTCATACACCGCGATCAAGGCCGCCACCGCCGCGAAAGAGAGCTGAAAGCTTGCGCCGAGCAACGCCTCCGGCTCGAAAGCGATGATGAAGAGCGCGGCAAGCGCCAGATTACGCATCGACAGCGATGGTCGATCGAAGAGAACCGCCGCGAGCATGATGAGAGTCATCACGAGCGCGCGCTCGGTGCCGACGCGAGAGCCCGTGCCGATGTCGTAGAGAATGGCGCCGAGCATCGCGAGCGCCGCCGCCCATTTCTTGATCGGATAATTCAACGCGAGCGTTTGCGACATCGCCAACAGGCGCCGAAAGCCGACGAAGAAGATGCCCGCGACGAGCGTCATCTGAACGCCGGAAATGGTGATGATGTGAAATATGCCTGCCCGGCGAATGAGATTCTTGGCGTCCTCGGACAGCAAGTCGCGCTTGCCCGTCACCATGGCGGCGGCGATCGCGCCCGTATCGCCGTCAATGATTCGATAGACCCGCGTCGCCAAGGCATTGCGCATGCGATCGACGTGCGCGAAAAAACGCAGCGAGAATGGCGCCGGTTCGGGCGGCGACATTGTCTCGATTCGCCCAAGCGCGTTGCCCACCGCGCCGATGCGCGCAAAAAAAGCGTCCCGCGCGAAATCATAGCCGCCGGGGAGCGCCGCCCGCGCCGGCGGCATCAGCCGCGCCTTGAAGGCGATGAAGTCGCCCGCTGAAAAATTCGGCTCTCCCCGCGTCGTCAGCCGCACGCGGGAGGGAACGATGTCGTCCGGATAGCCTTCGGCGCTCGCGACGCGCAGAATAAAACGCGCCCCGGCCCGGCGCAGATCCACCTCCTCGACGAAGCCCGTCAGCTCACCGATGCCGACGCGTGGAACGATCGGGGCCGCGACGCGCGCCGTCCGCCAGCCTCCCGACGCAAAGCCGAAGGCGATGAAAGCGAGCGTTAGGAAAAGCGCATGGGCCCGCACATGTCGGCGCGTAAGCGCGGCCAAGACGGCAAAGGCGGCGAGCGCGCAAAGGCAAAGCGCCAGCGAAGGTTCACGCTCGGCCGAGAAATAGAGCACGACGCCGCCGCCTGACGCGACGACCAGCCAGAGAAACGGACGGCGTAGCGCCCGCTCCTGCTCCAGCGCTGTGCGCAAGGCCTCGGCCAATCCTCGTACACGCAGCGGAAACACGCGCGATGAAAGATCGCCGCCGCGTTCCTCCCGTTCAGCCGTGCGCGAAATGTCGTTCAAGAATGTTCGGCCCCGCACAATACGGGAGAGAGCCTAGCGCCGACCGCGTTCCGTGTCTTGCGCCGTCCCTGAACCGCCGCTTCCATTCCCGGTTGCCTGCGGCGTCACAAAAACCTATCCCCTTAAATCAGGATCGAGATCCACGCTTGGGATGGACTCGCAACGCAGTCAACGCGCAGTGGCGCGTTGATCGCCGTCATTCGGTTTAGTCAATGAACAGCAATCCATCGGCCGCCAGCTCCTTGTTTCGCGGACTTAGGCGAAAATGCCCGAACTGCGGCGTGGGCAAGCTGTTCGCGAGCTACCTCAAGCCGCGCGAATCTTGCGCGCATTGCCGGGAAAATTTTGCGGGACTCGATGCGGATGATGGCCCAGCGTGGCTGACCGTCGGCGCCGTGACGATTACAGTCGTGCCGCTTCTCTTCATATTAGAGAGCAGCGGACGTTACTCCTACGCTGTCGAGATGCTGATCGTTGTGCCGCTAACGATCGCGCTCGTGTTGCTCTTGCTCCCGCTTACGAAGGGATTCTTCATCGCCGCGCTATGGCTGCTGTCGAGGAAGCCGAATTCATAAATTCGCGTTTGCTAACACGGCTCTCACGCCGCCGGCGCCTCGGACACGGCAAGATAAGTATCCGGCCCATAATGCAGCGTATTTCGCGCGAAATAGGGCGGCCCCGGCATGTCGAAATGCACATAGCCGCGGCTGACGTCGCTCCGCAGCAGATCGAGGCGGCTCGCCACGTCGAGTCGCAACCGGTCGCCGGGCTGAAGCCGGGTCGGTCCAGGCGTAAGGCTGAAGGAGAGCGTCACCGGCCTACCCGGCTCTAAGGGCTCGCGCACGGATGTGTCATGTACAATCTCACAGGTCGTGTCGCGCGCCGGATCGCGCCGCCGCCGCGCCGGACTCATGGCTCCGAGCGAGAGAAGGCGATAGGCGCCGTCCTTGGCGACGCGGCCGAGCCGCGCCACGAGAAAGGAATCGATCTCATTGGAGCTGAAGACGAGATTGAGCGATACGGGGCCGGCGAGCGTCATCGGCCGCACCGCGGTCATTTCGAATGTGAGCGTCTGGTTCGCCACTTCATCGAACCCGCCGAGCACCGGCAGGCCCAGCGGAACGGCGGCCCAGCGGTTCTCGCCCTCTCCAGGCGTCTCCGACAATTTGTGGCGCGCGTCGTCCACGCCGCCCGAGGCGAGATAGAAGCGTCGCTCCGCCGAGCCCTGCGCTGGAAAATCGGCGGCGCCGACGTACCGCGCCTCGCCTTCAAGCCAGTAGCGGACGGCCGGCTGGCTGGCGTAGCCATTGTCCACGCCGTAGAAAATGTGATCGAAGAAGGCGAGCGCTTCCAATTGCCAGGCATAGACCGGAAGCTCGTAGCGCGGCGGGGCGAGGATCATCCATTTGCAGCCAGCGGGAGTCGCGGCGTTCTGGAACAGATCATAGGTCCCGAACTGGTGCAGGTTGAAATAGCCGAGATTCTGCACGACGACGAAAGGGATCTCGATCTTGCCGAGATCTCCCGAAGGACCGGACTGGAGCAGGCAAGTCTCTCGCGATTTTCCGTCGAGCATCCAGTTCGCGTACCATTCGCGCACCGGCTCGACCGGCGTTTTGGACATGAAGGCCCGGTAGATGGCGTCTATCCGCTTCATCAGCAAAGGTCGCCACCAACGCTGGAGCGGCGAATTGAAGACATGGCTGAGGAGCGCCCGGGCGACCGGCGGCACGCGCAGGCCATACATTGCTGGCGTGAAGTTGGCGCCCATCCAGAGATTGCAGAAATAGAGGTTGAAGACGCCGCCAAACTGCACGAGGTGCCGGAAATAATCCGTGCAGATCTCGTTGCAGAAAAACGCCTTCAGCGCCGGCGGGCGGCGCACGGCGACGAGAGGCTGCGTCATGCCGTAGTAAGACGTGCCGAACAGCGCCACACGACCGTCGCACCAGGGCTGGGCGGCGGCCCAGGCGATCGCCTGTTCATGGTCGTCGACGTCCTCGGGAGACAGGAAGACATTTTGCGTCCCGCCCGAGCGGCCCATGCCTCGCCGCTCCACCACCACCTGGACATAGCCGCGGCCGGTGAAGACGGGCGGCGCGCCGATCTCATTGCTGCCGGTAGGCGCGCCGGCGGTGTGCAGCTCGCGCATATAGGCGGCGAACTGGACGATCGCCGGATAACGGCCCGGCGCACGGGGCGTATACACATCGGCCGACAGGGCGACGCCGCCGGTCACCTCTATGCGCTGGTCGGCGAGAAGGCGACAGCCGAGTCCCTCAGCTGCGGCGCCCGTCGGCCGCCATCCCGCGAGTTGTTCGCGCGTCAGTTCCGGCGCCTTGATGGGAATGAGATTGTCGAGCCACTCCGCCATGGCGCCTCCTTGCAAACTGCGAGCATCTCGCGGAACACAGCGGAAAACGCGCGACAAAACCCGCGCCGCCGTCCTCATCAGCAGTTTGGAAACTGCGCCCGCGATCGAAGCCTTGGCTCTATCGCTTAGGACGCGCAGGCCGCAAGCGAAACGCTATGAGAGAACCGCTAAAACGGAAATCCTATTTGCGTTCGGCGATTCCGCTCACATCAAGTCCGCGCACATCCCGCAGCGTGTCGAGCCCGCCGCCCTTGTCCTGCACGACGCTGAGACTGCCATCGGTTTCGAGCACGACCGCTTTCACGCGATCAAGATCGGCGACGCCCTGACTGCGCATCGCCGCGAGCGCTTCCTTTTCGGTGACGCGCTCGCGCCGCAACGCCTCCGGAAGAAAGCGCCCTTCAAAATAAAGCAGCGCCGGCTCCGATTTCACCAGATTGGCGAACATCTGCGAGCGGACTGAAGTGAAAGTGACGACATATTGCAGTGCGCACAGCAGCGCCAAAGCGAGCGCGCATTCCGTAAGCGACACCTGATTGTTGAGGATGGCGGACGACAGGGTCGAACCGAGAGCCACGGTGACGATCAGATCGAATGCATTCATTTTCGAAAGCGTGCGCTTGCCCGTGAATCTGAGCATGACGATCAACGTAATATAAGCGAGTACGCCGATAACGGCGATGCGCTCTAGGTCGTAGAGGCTATGAAAGAACATTTGAGAATCATCCGGCAGGCCCCTCGCCTAACCGCTGGGATCGGACATTGGTTCCCTGATTCTCTGGCGTTCTGCGGCGAGGGATCCGCGACGCGGATACGGAAAAGGCCGTCGGCGCACAAAGAAAAACCCCGGCTGCAAGAGCCGGGGTTTTTCGAATTGGTTTGGTTGCGGGGGCCAGATTTGAACTGACGACCTTCAGGTTATGAGCCTGACGAGCTACCGGGCTGCTCCACCCCGCGCCAAGAGAAACACGCTAAACTATACGCGCTAAGAGAAAGCGCGAAGACAAAAAAGCAGCGCGGCGAAAGCAGCACTGCTGAAAAAGTCTCGATAAGAGGATTCGATGTGCTTCGCAGGCCTGGCGACGACCTACTCTCCCAGGTCTTGAGACATAGTACCATTGGCGCAGAAGCGTTTGACGGCCGAGTTCGGGATGGGATCGGGTCTGATCGCTCCGCCGAAGGCCACCAGGCCGGCGAAACACATCTTCGAAGCAAATGAGGTCTTTCTATTCGCGCCACACGAGTATGGGCGTCGATAAATGAGAGCGATCAAGCCAATCGAGCTATTAGTACCGGTAAGCTCCATGCGTTGCCGCACTTCCACACCCGGCCTATCAACGTGGTCGTCTTCCACGGCTCTCAAGGGAGAACTCGTTTTGAGGTGGGTTTCCCGCTTAGATGCATTCAGCGGTTATCCCGTCCATACATAGCTACCCTGCACTGCGGCTGGCGCCACAACAGGTCCACCAGAGGTATGTTCATCCCGGTCCTCTCGTACTAGGGACAAATCCTCTCAATTCTCCTACACCCACGGCAGATAGGGACCGAACTGTCTCACGACGTTCTGAACCCAGCTCACGTACCACTTTAATCGGCGAACAGCCGAACCCTTGGGACCTTCTCCAGCCCCAGGATGTGATGAGCCGACATCGAGGTGCCAAACAACCCCGTCGATATGGACTCTTGGGGGTTATCAGCCTGTTATCCCCGGCGTACCTTTTATCCGTTGAGCGATGGCCCTTCCACGAGGGACCACCGGATCACTATGACCGACTTTCGTCTCTGCTCGACTTGTCTGTCTCGCAGTCAGGCAGGCTTATGCCATTGCACTCGACGACCGATTTCCGACCGGTCTGAGCCCACCATCGCGCGCCTCCGTTACTCTTTGGGAGGCGACCGCCCCAGTCAAACTGCCTACCATGCATTGTCCCGGCGCCGGATGACGGCGCGCGGTTAGACATCCATGACGATAAGGGTGGTATTTCAAGGGTGGCTCCACACGAGCTGGCGCCCATGCTTCAAAGCCTACCACCTATCCTACACATGCCGACACGAATGCCAATGCAAAGTTACAGTAAAGGTGCACGGGGTCTTTCCGTCTGACCGCAGGAACCCCGCATCTTCACGGGGAATTCAATTTCACTGAGCTGACGTTGGAGACAGCGGGGAAGTCATTACGCCATTCGTGCAGGTCGGAACTTACCCGACAAGGAATTTCGCTACCTTAGGACCGTTATATTTACGGCCGCCGTTTACCGGGGCTTCAATTCAGAGCTTGCACTCCTCCTCTTAACCTTCCGGCACCGGGCAGGCGTCAGACCCTATACGTCATCTTGCGATTTCGCAGAGCCCTGTGTTTTTGTTAAACAGTTGCCACCCCCTGGTCTGTGCCCCTCCCGCCCGCTTGCGCGAACGGAAGGCCTCCTTATCCCGAAGTTACGGAGGTAGATTGCCGAGTTCCTTCAACGTCATTCTCTCAAGCGCCTTGGTATACTCTACCTGTCCACCTGTGTCGGTTTCGGGTACGGTCTCATGCAGGGGCTATTTCCTGGCGCCGCTAGGCCGCCCGAGAAATCCAGTAATCTCGAACAGCTTCCGCAACGCGTCACCACCTGCTGGCCCACGAATATTAACGTGGTTCCCATCGACTACGCCTTTCGGCCTCGCCTTAGGGGCCGGCTAACCCTGCGAAGATTAACTTTACGCAGGAACCCTTGGACTTTCGGCGACACTGTCTTTCACAGTGTTTGTCGTTACTCATGTCAGCATTCGCACTTCCGATACCTCCAGGACGCCTCACGGCTATCCCTTCGACGGATTACGGAACGCTCCGCTACCGCTT
>Ga0351889_10006_pt1:107500-126577 | contig 126577 bp, 112 predicted proteins | sample TotcelFGM3001M14_FD_206767 | JGI IMG/M metagenome (GOLD analysis project Ga0351889, IMG submission 206767) | Enriched cells from coal bed in the Powder River Basin, Montana, United States - Total cells FGM rep3 HSBNCT.FGM.300.1.M14 ...
CAGAGCCCGGGCGGCCGCAGTCGCCGCCGCCTTCAAGAACAAGCGCGGCGAACCGGTGCGCGAAGGCCAGCGCGTCAAGTTGCTCTTCGCCGACTTCGACGGCTCTGGCAAGAACATGCAGCTCGCCCGCATGTCGGTTTACAATGATGAAACCATCGAATCGGTCGTCGCCGCGACGGACCGGGGCGCATTTATGCAGACGCCGACGGCGCCCACGTCGCTCGCGAGCAATGGCCGGTCGAAGTCGCACAATGAGGGCGAGGAAGATGAAGGCGCCATGCGCCTTTATGATTCCCTTTACGAAACCGCTCTCAAGCAGCAGATTCCGCGGCCGATCATCAACGAACTCGTGCGGGTTTTCGCAAATGACGCCGATCTGCAGCGCGGGGTCTCGGGCGGGGACACGTTCGACATCTTCTACGATGAAGCGGAGGACGGCGCGAGCGCGGGTCGCGACGCGCTGCTCTATGCGTCGCTGACGACCCGCAACGAGACCTATCGCTATTATCGCTTCTTCACCCCGGACGACGGGCTGCTCGACTATTATGACGAGAACGGCCGCTCGAGCCGAAAATTCCTTGTGCGCAAGCCCATCGCCATCGGCGAGACGCGCTCAGGCTTCGGCATGCGCCGCCATCCGATCCTCGGCTATTACAAGATGCACACGGGCGTCGACTGGGCTGCGCCGATCGGCACGCCGATTCTCGCCGCCGGCAATGGCACGGTCATCAAGGCGCAGTGGGATTCGGGCTATGGTCGGCGCGTCGAGATCCAGCACGCCAACGGCTACATCACCACCTACAATCACATGTCGGGCTTTGCGCGCAGCGTGAAGGAAGGCATGCGGGTCAAGCAGGGCCAGGTGATCGGCTTCCTCGGCTCGACCGGTTTGTCGACCGGACCGCACCTTCACTATGAGGTGATGGTCAATGGCCATTTCGTCGATCCGATGCGCGTCAAGCTGGCGCGCACGCGCGAGATCGAGGGTCGGCTTCTCGCCGAATTCAGGAAAGAGCGCGATCGCATTGATTCGCTGATGGCGAAGGCGCCGAACAACAGCGCCAAAGTGGCGACTCGTCAGGCCCGGTAAGCGACGATCTCTTGTCGTCGCTTCGGCGCTGCCGGCCCGCATCGCCTCACTTAGGCCGCCTGGAGCCATTCATAGGCGGGCGCGAACTGGGCGGCGCGAATGACGCGGACAATATTCTCCATCGTCGCCATCGTCTGGCGATTGAGCGAGTCGCGCGGGAATTCGATGCGAAAGTCGCGCTCGATCGCGAGCAGCAGGCGGATCGCCGTATAGGGCGTCATTCCCAGTTCGTAGAGATTGGCGCGCGGCGTCAGATGGCGCGCCGGAACGCAGATCTGGCCTTCCTGGTCGATCAGGCTTTGGATGGTCTCGAACATTTCGCTCTCCCTTGCCGCTTTGAAATTCGATTTTCGAAAGCTATCGGGAGTCTCAAAAAATGTTCGTGCGCCGACACACACGGAGAACTGCAGGGCGATCAGGTGAAGGATTGTTTTCCTCACCCTCATCCTGAGGAGCCCTTCACCCGATCGCCCTGCGGAAAATCGGCGTCGGCATTGTTATCGGCATTAAACGATGCTCTTTCTGTGCTTCTCAATTGGGAGCACACATGCGCACAAAGATCGCGCTCGACGATGAGCTCGTGGCCAAGGCCCAGGATTTCACCGGACTTACGGAAAAATCCGCGCTGATCCACGAAGCGCTCAAGGCGCTCATTGAGCGAGAGAGCGCCCGACGCCTGGCGCGACTCGGCGGCTCGGAATCACATCTTCGAATGACTCCGCGACGGCGAACGCCCGCAAAGTAGGCTCTACGCTCTACAACCCTATTCGCCGACGCACGTCGGCTGGCGTCCAGCCCTCCGCGCGCAGCGCCCGCAGCGCCGTCGAAGCGACGCTCTTCGCAAGCTTCTCGCCCTTCTCGTCCAGAACGAGGCCGTGGTGACGATAATTCGGCGCCGGCAGGTCGAGCAGGCGTTGCAGCAGGCGATGCAGGCTCGTCGCTTCAAACAGATCCGCGCCGCGCACCACGTCGGTCACGCCCTGCAACGCGTCGTCGACGACGACGGCGATATGATAGCTTGCTGGCGTATCCTTGCGCGCGAGGACGACGTCGCCCCATTCCGCTGGATCGGCAGGAGCAAGCCTCCCCTCTCCGTCATCGCCAAGCGGCGCAGCCGGATCGCTTCGCTCCGCCCGCGGGAGCGCCCCGAATTCCCGCCACATCAGACCCTGCCCCGCGAGCGTCGACGCCATGCGCATGTCGAGCCGCAGCGCGACGCCGCCCTTTGCGAGAACCTCGCGAGCCTTACGGCGCGGTTTAACGCGACATGTCCCCGGATAGAGCGGCGAGCCATCCGGGTCGCGCGGCCAGCCTTGCGTGCCAGCCGCAAGGCGCTCGATATCGGAACGCTTGCAGTCGCAGGCGTAAAGGAGCCCCCTCGCGTCCAGGCGCTCGAGCGCGCGGGCGTAGTCTGCGAAATGCTCGGACTGGCGGCGAACCGGCCGCTCCCAATCGAGCCCAAGCCAGGCGAGATCTTCATAGATCGCCGCCTCGAATTCGGGGCGCGCGCGGCCCGTATCGATGTCCTCGATGCGCAACAGCAAGCGCCCGCCGCATTGGCGCGCGAGATCGAAATTCAGAAGCGCCGAATAGGCGTGGCCAAGATGCAAATAGCCGTTCGGCGACGGCGCAAAGCGGAAAACGCGATGTTCCTTGGACGTCATCAGCCTACTGGGCGGGCGGCGTCTGACGCGCCGGCGGATCGACTGCAGGCCTCGAGCGCCAGTGGACGAGCGCCGAGGCTTGCTTCAAAATGGTTCGATTAAAGTCTTTAAGCCATCGGATTTAGGCATGCCAGATTTCGAATCTCTCGTTAACGACATCTACGAAGCCGCCGCCGATCCTGATTGCTGGCCCCGCATCATGCATGACATCGGCAAGGTTGCGGGAGCCGCCGGCGGCGTCCTCGTCGCCCGTCGGGCCGACGCATGGCTCGGCTGGCGCTCTCGAAAAAGGAGCCGAAGCATTTTTTAGCAGCGGCGGTCTTCAGCGAAGCCGGGTGCTCGGCCGGCTTCTCGCCTTCAATCGCGCCGGCTTCGTCTCCGATCAGGAAGGCTTTGGAGAAGAGGAATATGCGGAGGAGCCGGTCATCAAGGAGGGTGCGCCCCCAACGGCATTCATCATTGCGCGGCGACCGCGGTGCCGATGCTCAATGGCGATCTCGTAATGTTTCAGGTCAAGCGGCGAAAGGGAGAATCGCCTTTCGGCGTCGCGGAGCTGGACCGCCTCGATGCGCTGCGACCGCATCTCGCCCGCGCCGGTCTGCTCGCGGCCCGTTGGCGACTTGAGAGATTACGATCGGCGACCGAGGCGCTCGCGACCCTCGGCATTCCGGCGGCGATATTGGATGTCGAAGGTCGCGTGCTTGCGGCCAACGAGCTGATCGAAGATCTCTCCTCGCATCATGTCTGGATGCCGCGCGACCGGATCGCGCTCATCGAGCCCGCCGCCGACAAATTGTTGCGGGGCGCGATCGCCGATCTCGGCAATCCTGCCGCAACATCTGTGCGGTCCTTCCCCTCAAAAGGGACTGGCGAGCGACCGGTGGTGATGCATCTGATCCCCGTCACCGGCAATGCGCGCGATCTTTTTGGCGGCGGATTGGGCGTGCTGACGATCACGCATCTTACGCGGCCAGCGGCGTTGGACGCGGCGCTGGTGCAAAGCCTCTTCGATCTGACTCCGACCGAGGCGCGCGTCGCAGGAAGCCTCGCCGAGGGACTGACGCTCGATCAGATCGCCGAGCGTCACAAGGTGAAGTTGAGCACTATTCGCAGCCAGGTGAAATCGGTGTTCGCGAAAACCGGCTCGAACAGGCAAGCCCAGATTGTCGCGCTGCTGGCGGCGCAGCCAAAAATTTGGCGCCCGCCGATCGAACTCGAACAGTCCCAGTTGTAAGGACAGTTCAGCGCCGCGCATCGGCGATCGCAAGCGCGGCCGCGAAAGCCTCCTCGATGTCGAGGTCGCTTGTGTCGAGGGTCACCGCGTCGGCGGCCGCCTTCAACGGCGCGGCGCTGCGGGCGCTGTCGCGTGCGTCGCGCTTCCTGACGTCTTCGAGAATGACGGCGTAGTCCGCGTCTTCGCCGGCGCGCGCAAACTCCAGGGCGCGGCGGGTGGCGCGAGTCTCCGGCGCCGCGGTGACGAAAATCTTCACCTTCGCGTCGGGGCAGATCACCGTGCCGATGTCGCGACCGTCGAGCACGGCGCCTTCCGGCCGCGCCGCGAAGCCGCGCTGCATGTCGACGAGCGCCGCGCGCACCGCCGGCATGGCCGCGACGACGGACGCCGCCTCGCCCATGTCGCGGGCGCGCAACCGCTTTTCATCGAAGTCGGTGAGCGACAGGCTGCGCGCGGCGGCGACCGCCGATTCGACGTCGTCGAGCCGCAGCCCCTCCTCCAGCAGCGCGCAGGCCGTGGCGCGGTAGAGAAGTCCCGTGTCGAGATGCGGCAGGCCGTAATGCGCCGCGAGGCGTCGCGCCAGCGTGCCCTTCCCCGACGCCGCGGGGCCGTCGATGGCGATGACGAAGCTCACGAGAAGCGCGCTCCGAGTCGCTCCATGAGCGGGCGAAACGCCGGAAAGCTCGTCGCGATCATCGTCTCGTCGTCGACAGTGACTTTGTTTTCGGCCGCGAGCCCCATGACGAGGAAGCTCATGGCGATGCGATGATCGAGATGCGTCTCGACCATGCCGCCGCCCGCGACCCTGCCGCCGCGCACGATAAGATCGTCGCCGATGATTTCGCAGTCGACGCCATTGGCTTTGAGCCCGGCGGCGACCGCCTCGAGCCGATCCGATTCCTTCACCCGCAATTCGGAGAGCCCGCGCATCCGCGTTTCGCCCTTGGCAAAAGACGCCGCGACGGCGAGGATCGGATATTCATCGATCATCGAGGGCGCCCGTTCCGCCGGCACATCGACGCCCTTAAGATGCGAGAAGCGCGCGCGCATGTCGGCGACCTCTTCGCCGCCCTCCTCGCGCCTGTTCTCCAACGCGATATCGGCGCCCATTTCCTGCAGCGTCGTCAGCAGACCGCTGCGCAGCGGATTGGTCATGACGCCTTCGATGACAATATCCGAGCCCTCGACGATCAGCGCGGCGACGAGCGGAAAAGCGGCGGATGACGGATCGGCGGGAACCCGCACGTCTCGCGCGACCATTTCCGGGCGCCCTTCGAGCGTGATCTTGCGGCCATGCGGGCCGTGAGGCTCGCTCACGACCGTCGCGCCGAAATGCGCGAGCATTTTTTCGGTGTGATCGCGCGACGCCTCGGCCTCGATCACTGTCGTTTGGCCGGGGGAATTCAGCCCGCAGAGCAGGACCGCGGATTTGATCTGCGCCGAAGCGACGGGCGTCTTGTATTCGACCGGCAAGGGCTCGCTCGATCCCTGCAGCACCAGCGGCAGACGGCCGCCCTCGGCCTGCTCCAAAACCTGCGCGCCCTGCAGCGCCAGGGGATCGAGGATGCGCTTCATCGGGCGTTTGCGCAGCGAGGCGTCGCCATCAAAGCGCGCGAGGATCGGGTGGCCGGCGACGACGCCCATCATCAGCCGCGAGCCGGTGCCGGCGTTGCCGAAATCGAGGGTCTCGGTGGGCTGCAGGAGCGAGCCGAGCCCGGCGCCCCAGACGCTCCAGTCCCCGTCGGGGTGACGGACGATCTTCGCGCCAAGCTGGCGGCAGGCCTGCGCGGTGCGCAGCACGTCCTCGCCTTCGAGAAGCCCTTCGATCTTCGTCTCGCCGATGGCGAGCAGGCCGAAGATCAGCGCGCGATGTGAAACCGATTTGTCGCCGGGCGGACGCACGCGGCCTGCAAGCGGCCCGGATTTATGGGCGCTGAGCGGCGCGGCGGGAGCGTGGGCATGGGCGGCGTGCGGCATCGTCACTTTCGGTCGAGGGCGATTCAATCGCCATCCGCTTCGCACTTTTGGAGGCGATGCTCAACAGCGGCGGCCGGCGGCGGCGGGTTGATTTTCGCATGGTTGGGGGAGATTGGAGCGGGCGATGGGAATCGAACCCACGACATTCAGCTTGGGAAGCTGACGTTCTACCTCTGAACTACGCCCGCGCCCTCCTTGTGTAACGCGGGAGGCCGCCCGTTTCAACGGCGCGGCTTCAGTGCGGGCTGGAGGCCAGAAGGGCTTTCCTCATCCTGAGGAGCGCCGGAGGCGCGTCTCGAAGGACGAGGAAAGCCCTTCTGGCGCAAATTTTACCTCACCCTCGTGCTTCGAGACGGCTCCTTTGGAGCCTCCTCAGCATGAGGGGGAGGTAAAAGCGTTCCTCCCCGCATCACTTCACATTCGGATTCCTTACCTCCCCCATCTGCTTCTCGATCTCCTTCAACTTCGCGCGTATCGGCCCATAAGGCCCAAATTTGTGCTGCTCTTCTGAAAAGCCGTCGGCATAGGGGCCATAAGGCGCATCGATCGGCTTTTTCAAAAGGTCGGGAAAATCCTTGTCTAACCCCGCGCGCTGCGGCCTCGGCTTCGAGATCATCAGCGCGGCGACGTCCCAGGCCTCTTCGGGCAAGAGCCGCGGATGCAGATAATCAACGCCGTCCGGCATATTGGAGTGAACGAAGTTCGCCGCTGTGATCAGCCGCGCCATGCCGGCGCCGTCGTTGAAACTGTCCGATCCCCAGAGCGGCGGAAAGGCGTAGCCGGCGCCCAGCCCCGGCAGGCTGTTCTGCACGCCGGCGCCGTCGACGTTGTGGCAGCCGATGCAGCGCGCCTGATAGATGTCGCGCCCGCGCGCAGGATCCGCGGCGCGATCTAGTTCCGGCATCGTCCCCGCGCCGAGACCGGAGAGCTTCTCGCCCTTGCGCACGCCGGAGGAGAGAAACTGAATATAGGCGAGAATAGCGCGCATCGGCGCGGATGACGCCGGCAGCGGGCGTCCGTTCATGCTGCGCGTCATGCAGGAATTGATGCGCTCCTGCAGCGTGATCTGCGCGCCGATGCGCGCGCTATAAGCGGGGAAATCCTCTGAGAGTCCGAAAATCGGCAGGCCGAATTTCTTCACCCCGGCGTCGAGATGACAGTTGCCGCAGGCGAGATTGTTGCCGGCAAAGCGCTGCGCGGGGTCGGGCATGTCCGGACCGATATGGGAATAGGTCGCGGTGATGAGATCGCGCCCGTGGCGGATCAGCCGGCTATGCGCGTCGTAAGGCAGCGCGTCGACTTGCGGAGCCGACCAGAACTTGGCGCTCGACGCGCCGATCTCTTCAGCGGCGGCGGACGTCGCGAGCAAGAGCGCCGCGAGCGCGGCTCCAAAAAATGCCTGACGCATGGGGTCGCTCAGCCTTTTGACGTTCAGTTCAGACCACCGCTATTTGCTGGCCGTCGCCTCGGGAAATTTCCACTTGCCGTTCAGCGCTTCCGCGCGCGGCCTGTAGAGGCGGACGGTGTAATTCCACCCCGGCATGATGCGCAGATAATTCGGCGCATTGGGATCGCCGCCGAAATGAATCGTGACTTTCCCGTCCTTGTCCTTGTGCGCGGTGACGTTGTTCACCGAGATCGCATTTTCCGGCGCCTCGTAAAATCCTTTGGCGTTGTAGACGGTGACCGACCAGAAGCCCTCGACCGGCACGTCTCCGACGGTCAGCGTGTACGGCGTCTTCCCATCGTTCTCTTTCGGGGTGACGCTCAGATAGAGCGCGTCCTGTTCGCGATTGCCGCCCCAGCCCGCCGCTGTCGTGATGAGGTGGCGAACCGGATCGACCTGCTTCTCGTCGCCGAAGGCGCGGCGGCTGTCGCCGACGTAGGGCGTGAGCGCCAGCAGCGCGTCATGCAGCTTCTCGCGTTGGGCCTGATCCCAATCCGGCAGTTGGAGTTTGCCGGGGTTGGCCTGGATGACTTTGATCTCGTCCTGCGCCTTGTGGCCGGCGGCCCTGTCGGCCGGATCATTCGGATCCATGAAGGTGCGAACGATGACCACGGCGTATCGCGTGCCGATCGTGTCGCGGGTGAGTTTGTAGCGGCCCGGCTTGTAAGCGACGAGCTTGATGTAATGATCCTCGTTGATGACGACGAGCGATTGATAGCGCTTGCCGACGTCGGGCAGAACGATCGTCACCGGCGAGGTCAGGTCGAATACGCCGCTGCTATAGGGCGTGTCGCGATTGAGGCGAATGACGGCTTGCTTGTCGACCGGCATCGGTCCGCGTTCGCTGCACAGCTTCGCGAAGCAGCCGGCGTCCGCCCTCGACTGCATGTAATAGTCGGTTTCCGCCCGCTTGAAATTATCGACCGTGACTCGCTCCGCGGCGAGCGCAGGCGCGCAGGCCAGAACGATCGCAGCGAACAGCGACGCCATCGAAATCCGCATTCAAGACTCCTGCCTAAATGAAGCGGCTCTACGGTCAGTCCGCCATGAAATGTTTCGAGAGCTTGAGCCCCTGCCCCTGGTAGTTCGATACGCCGCTTTGGCCGTAAAGAGATTCAGGCGTTTCGGCCATGCGTTCATAGACGAGGCGGCCGATGAACTGGCCGTCTTCGAGGATGAAGGGCACTTCGCGCGAGCGCACTTCGAGAACGGCGCGGGCGCCTGGTCGGCCGTCGGGCCCGGCGCCGAAGCCGGGATCAAAGAAGCCCGCGTAATGCACCCGGAACTCGCCGATCGCCGCGTCCATCGGCGCCATTTCGGCGGCGAGATCGGGCGGAATGGCGAGGCGCTCGTGCGAGGCGAGGATATAGAAATCGCCAGGATCGAGGATTAGCCGGCCGTCACGCGCCGGCAATCGCTCCCAATAGTCGTCGATCCGATAGGCGCCGATGCGATCGACGTCGATGACGTCGGTGTGCTTCTGCGCGCGATAGCCGATGATTCCGCCGAACGCATCCGCGTCGAGCGCAACCCGCAGCACGACGCCATCCCGCAAATTGAGCGGTCCATCGACGAGCGGCGATGTGCGATGCAGTTCGGCGAGCGCCGCGTCGCCGAGCGTCCCGCCCTGCGAGTCGCTCTGCGCATGCGCGCGAAAACGCAGTTGGTTCAATCGCGTGCCGGTGCGAACGCGCACCGAAAAGCTGCGCGGCGACACTTCGGCGTAGAGCGGGCCGTGATAGCCGGGGGCGACCTCATCGAAACGGTCGCCGCGATCCGTGATCAGCCGCGTGAAAATATCGAGTCGCCCGGTCGAGCTTTTCGGATTGGCGGCGCCGAGGACAGCGTCTCCAAGCGCCAAGCTTTCCAAAAGCGGCACGACATAGAAGCAGCCGCGCTCCAGCACGGCGCCGCCGCCTTCGAGCGACATCTCGTCATATTTGAGCGCGCAGAGGAGTTCGTCGACGCTGCGCCGCTTTCCCGGCAGAAAACTGGCGCGCACGCGATAGGCCTTGGGGCCGAGCCGCAGATCGAGACTGGCCGGCTGAATCTGCCCATGCGCCAAGGGCGCGGCGAGGCGGATCTGACCGGCGTCGGCCATCGCCTGAATCTGCCGGCTGGAAAGCACGCCGCGGCCAGCCGCGACTTGAGTTGAATTCGCCCGATCTTCCAGGGGCGCGGCGGGCGCGTTCATTCTGTCTAGCCGTCTTTCGCGAAATTGGCGGGAGCTTACCCCACAAATCGACAAGCCGAAATGCGTGGCGCTCATTCGTTCAAATGACGCACCCGATGCGTGAGGCGCGCAATATCGTTTGAGCGGGCCTCAATTGCCGTGATCTCTATATTGCAGGAGTGACATTATGCGCGATTACGTAATGCTTTGGAACGCAGTCGCTCTGGAGATGAATCGCCGCGATCACACGGGCAGGATGAACGCTAAGAACAATCGCGGTCCAACGGCGAGCTCTCGCGCCCTGGCGATCATTCACCTCGCGATGCATGACGCGTTTTTTGGCCTGACCGGCCGGCCGCCGGTAAGCTCGGCGCTTGCCGGTCTGTCCGGCGCAATCACCCCCTATTTGAATGTCGCGCCTCACGCTCCGCAGCCGTGGAGCCCCGACAATGAAGGGGCCGCCGTTTCTGGAGCCGCGGCTGCGACACTGACCGCGCTTTACCCCGATTTCCGCACGCTTGTCGACGACATGTTACGGGGATTCCAGTTCGGCGCCGGCAATCCCGCTTTCGACTTCGGCTTCAAGGTCGGCGCGGCGATCGTAGATTCCCGCAAGAGCGACGGTTCGTCAGATTCGGGCGGGGTCGACCCTATCGACGCCTATTGGCGCCATCGCGAAGATCCCACGGATTTCGCTCAGGGGCTGCTCGGCCCGAGATGGGGCGCCGTCAAGCTTTTCTCAGCGGCGGCGATCCCACCACAGAACGCGCACCCCGCGCCGCGCTCTGCCGCATATAATAACGCGCATGACGAAGTCCGCGTTAAGGGAAGCAAAAATCCGACGTCCGGCACGCCAGGCGTCCCTTTCAGCCAGCGCTCGCCTTTCGAGACGATCGTCGGCTTTTACTGGGCCTACGACGGCGCTTCGCAGATCGGCACGCCTCCGCGGCTCTATAATCAAATCGTGCGCGACATTATCGCGCGCAATGTAACGGGATCGGACCGCGCGGCCGCATCGGCGCGACTATTAGCATTGATTAACGTCGCCATGGGTGACGCAGGCATAGCTGCTTGGTACTGGAAGTATCGTTATCAGCTTTGGCGGCCGATCCTCGGCATCCGTGAATATGACAATAGTTTCTGGCACAACAGGGACATTGTTTCATATCACCTCCATCGGCGTTGCGATCCTTGGTGGATTCCGCTCGGCGCGCCGAGGACCAACGAGCCCGGCAAGCGCAGTTTCACGCCGCCGTTCCCCGCCTATCCTTCTGGGCATGCGACGTTCGGCGCGGCCTGCTTCGAAATGACCCGCAGGTTTTTTGGCGTGGCGCCGAACGCGGCCGACAATCTCGCTTTCAACTTTGTATCCGACGAGCTTGACGGACGCGCCATTCACGAAGATGGCTCGTATCGCGCGCTTCACCGCCGCCACTATGACTCGCTGCTGCAAGCGATGTTCGACAACTCCGTGAGCCGCGTGTTCCTGGGCGTTCACTGGCGCTTCGACGGCATTGACGAAAGCGTCAAGAACCCAAGCGACATCCTCACGGATTCGTCCGACGTAGGCGGCGTCCCCGTTGGACGGGCGATCGCAAAGAACATCTTCGAGAACCGGCTGACGAAGAGCGCCGCTGCGCCGGGCGTGGTGACGCCGATCAATCTGCCGCCGGTTCCTTAGCGCGGCAAAAACAGAAATGGCGGCGCTCGCGGCGCCGCCAGCTTTCATCAAGGAAGGCCGGGCCGGGCTATCTGTTGACAGAGTCCGGCCGATCGGCAATTTTGCGGATCACGTGGTTATTTGAGCCGGCCGGCTTGCCGCCACGAAAAACAACGCGCTAAAAGGCCGGGTCTCCTTCAGGAAGCCCGCTTTTTGCGTGCCCGCGCCGTTCGGCGCGCATCAAGGCAATGGCGCGCCTTTGCGCCGAGGGAGAACCAATGTCCGCCGACGCCCCGCCCCGCAGGCCGCTCAAACCCGCGACGCAACTCGTGCATGGCGGGACGCAGCGCTCTTCCTTTGGAGAATTGTCGGAGGCGCTCTACCTCACGCAGAGCTTCGCCTATCCGACGATGGAGGCGGCCGAGGCGCGCTTCAAGGGCGATGAGCCGGGCTTCATCTATTCGCGCTTTTCGAACCCGACCGTGGCGATGTTCGAGCAGCGCATGTGCCTTCTGGAGGGTACGGAAGCGGCCCGCGCCACGGCGAGCGGCATGGCGGCGGTGACCGCAAGCCTGCTCGCGCAGCTCAAAGCGGGCGACCACGTGGTTTCGGCGCGCGCGCTGTTCGGCTCCTGCCTCTATGTCGTCGAGGACCTCCTGCCGCGACTGGGAATCGCGTCGACGCTCGTCGACGGCGCCGACCTCGAACAATGGAAGGCGGCCGTCCGTCCTGAGACGAAGCTCTTCTTCCTGGAAAGCCCGACCAATCCCGGGCTCGAGGTCTATGACCTCAAGGCGATCGCCGACATTGCGCATGGGGCCGGCGCGAAGCTCGTGGTCGATAATGTCTTCGCGACGCCGCTCTTGCAAAAGCCCTTCGATTTCGGCGCCGACGTCGTCGTCTATTCCGCGACCAAGCACATCGATGGGCAAGGCCGATGTCTTGGCGGCGTGATTTTGGCCTCGCAGGCGCTGATCGAGGAGAGCGTCCACAATTTCCTGCGCCAGACGGGTCCGGCCATGTCGCCGTTCAACGCCTGGGTGATGCTGAAGGGCCTCGAGACCTTGCCGCTGCGCGTCGCGCAGCAGACCGCGAGCGCGGCCAAAATCGCCGACTTTCTGGCCGAAGAGAAGGCCGTCAGCCGCGTGCTTTATCCGTTCCGCGCCGATCACCCGCAGGCCGATCTGGCGCGACGTCAGATGTCGGGCGGCGGCACGCTGGTGAGCTTTAGTATGGCGGGCGGCAAGCCTGCGGCGTTCCGACTCGCCAATGCGCTGGAAGTGGTCAAGATTTCGAACAATCTCGGCGACGCTAAGAGCCTCATCACCCACCCTGCGACGACGACCCATCAGCGGCTGACGCCGGAAGCGCGCGCGTCTCTCGGCATCGGCGACGGGCTTCTGCGCCTGTCGGTCGGCCTCGAGGACGCCGACGATCTCGTCGACGATCTCGCCCGCGGGCTGTGGGCCGCCGCGCGCGCCTGAGCTCTACGGCTAGAGCGCTTCCCGATCACATGGAATCATGTGATCGATAAGGAATCGCTCAAAATCAAAACGTTAGAGCAAGCTCTCATCGAAAAAGTCTGTCAACTTTTTCGGAACCTGCTCTATGCGCCGGGCCGCCTCTTGCGGCGGGCGGGAATTTTCGCCTCCTGCATCGCGCATTCGGCGATGAAATAGGACGCGGCGAGTATGGGGCAAAGCGTCTCAAGCACGACGCCCATCATCAGTTCGTTCATCAGCATGCCCTTTGGAAAGCAATCGCGGCGGAATGGTAAAGTCGAAGCGGCGGCCCGCGGCGGCGGCGGGAGAAGAGAATAGACGCCGACGCAGGCCTTTTCGCGATGCAGCGCTAGGCCGCCGGCGGCGCGCGCGGGCGGTGAGCGGGGCTGGGACGGGGCGTCGGCGCGACGCAGTCCGCCACCGTCCGCGCGAGCATGAAGCTCGGGACGGGCGTCGCGCCGATCGGGCCGGGCCGCGCCGGAAGAGGCGCAAGACCGCTGCAAAACGCCTGACAGAGGATACAGGCGGAGCGATCGTCTTTGGGGCCCAGCCGCCCCGCAAGCGCGCCGGGTTGGGAGGCCCCCGGCGCGAAACAGATAAAGAGTTGAGCGAAGAGACGCCCGCCGACGCCGGACTCGGCGACGCCGCGCGCGAGCGGCGCGACGGCAAAGAGCGACGCCGCCGAGAGCAGCAGAGTCGCACCAAGCCCCGCACGCGCGTGACGCAGCGAAGCGAGCCTGAGCGCCGACGGGGACATCGGTTCAGATCGCGTCGGTCAACGGCCGCGAGAATCTTGCGCGTCGTTCGAGGTCGATGAGGCGAATGACGCGCTGGTCATTACCGCGCCACAGAGGCGTCGCCGGCACGATGGCGGCGAGCGCCGCCATGCCCGGCGCATGACCCGGCTGCGCGCGCTCGCGCTCATTCAAGGATTCGAGCGTCGCGCCGGCGACGAGGCTTTCCCTCGCGCTCGGCTTACGTTTACGAAACATGGGCTTAACTCCCGTCCCGCCGCTTGACGCGGCATTGTCCTTAAGCTGCGCCCCATGCTGCGCGCGCCCGGAGTCCGGGCGAGACGCGCAAAGAGCGCGACAGCGTGCGAAGGATCAGGAGTTGGCGGGAGGCGCTCGCGCCTGTCGGGAAAAATCCTGCAGGCGGGTCGGCAGGGCGCAGTCCGCCACCGTCCAATCAAGCGCTGTCCATTGGACGGGCGCCTTGCCGAGATGAATGACGCGCGCGGCAAGCGGCGCAACGCCATCGCAATGGTTTTGACAAAACAGACAGACGTCCCGGTGGCCCTTTGCGTGGCCCGGAGCCTGCGATCGGTCGCTCGAGGCGACGTCGGTAAAGCAAAATTCGCTGACGGCGTCGCCGGCGCCCATCCGCGTCGCGACATGCGCCGCGGCAGGCGCGAAGGCCTGAACGGTCAGCGCGAGCGCGAATAGCAGAACTGTCAGCCAGTTACGACGCATAAAGTCTTGAGCCTTGGAATCGGCGCGCATGCGGAATTCACATGCGCGCGCTGATGTAAGCAAAAAGCGAAGGCCACGACAAGTTAATCTTGGGGCGACCGCCTCGCCGCGGCAAAGCGTCTCAGCAATCTCAGCCGCCCCAGCGATTAGAATTTGAACTTCACGCCTCCCTGGAACAGGCGCGGATTGCCCGCGTAGATCGACCCCGTTCCATTTTGCGCGAGCTGCGCATAGCCGTTTTGAACGACGACGCCATTCACCAGCGCCACCGTGTTCGTGATGTTGTTGGCCGAAGCGATCCAGTTCCTGTCAAAGATGTTTCGCACCTCGAAATAGATCGAGAAGTTCTTGACGGGCCAAAATTCCAGATCTCTGTCGAAGTGGATATTGGCGTTGACGAGGCCGTAGCTCGGAATCGTCAAAATGTTGGCGTTATCGAGGTAATAGGAGCTTTGATAGACATATTCGACGAAGGCGCCCAACCCCTTGTAGTCTCCGAAGGGCTGGTCATAGCCGAGACGCGCTGTGGCATTATGCGAAGGGACATTCGGTATCTTGTAGCCGGAGCGGTCGAAGAAACTCGTTACGCCGCCTGCGGCCAGCTGCTCGTTGAAGTTGGTGAAGATCTGATTGTTGTAGGAATAATTCGCCAGCACTTTCCAGCCGTCGATCGGCCGCCAGTCGGCGAGCGTTTCAATGCCGCGATGCACGGAGCCCGGCGCGTTGAACGTATAGTTAAGCAAGCCCGCGCCAGGGCTCTGCGCGATTTGCTCGTTCTGATACCATTCGTGAAAGCCCGTGAGGCTGAAGAGCAGCGTTTCATTCGGCTTCCAGTCAAATCCAATGTCGATGCCCGTGTTGCGCTGCGTTTTCAGATTAGTGTTTGCGCCCGGCTGACCTTGTTGGTTGACGAAGAGCTGCCCCGGATTGGGCGTGCCGTATCCGCTCGAGGCGCGAAAATGCGTCAGCAGCTCCGGCACGACACGCCAGGTTATTGACGCTTCCGGCCCGAAGTTCCAGTAGGTTTTGTTGGCGGAGACGCTCTGGAATGTGGCGATCTGCGCGAATCTTGGATTGGCGAGGGCGTTCACATAAGTGAACTGATCTTGCACCGCAGCAATCTTGGTCATCTCTGAGGCGAGCCCCAGGACCAATGTCACGTCCCGCGAAAGCGCAACCTCTTCTCGGCCGCGCGCGCCGAGATTCTGCATCATGGCGTTCTGCTTCGCCTGGATTGCGCCGGTCGCGCCTGTCCCGAACGGCAATGTATTGTTGGTGTAGCTGGTGTAGCGCGTCCGGTTGAAATACAGGCCGGCGAAATGTCTCGCTTCGAATCCCCCCAGCGAACCGAACTGTGTGATGTCGGTGCTGGCGTTTACAGCCGGCTCGTCCTGCAAGGCGGCGGTGCTGCCGGTCGGCTGAACGATGTTCTTGTCGTCATAAATGGCTTGCGTGCGCCATACCGTGTTGTTGTCGAAGCTATGCTCCCAGCGCAGGCCGAGCACGTCGCGGCGATCGTTGCGGTTGAAGCCGGCTAAGAAAGCCGTTGTCTGGTAACTGGCAGCGCCCGAGGGATTTAGGCCAACGAGCGACACGTTGGCGCTCGCGCACAGCGACCGATTCAAGTAGCCGAGAGGATTTGTCGCCCCCAGCTGCGTCAGCGCATAACAGCCGCCCTGGTAGGGGTTGAGATAATACTGGTTCAGCGATAGCCGTGACGACAGATCGCTATAAAGCTGGTTGTGGATGAACTTGAAGGTCAGAAGGTCGTTGGGCGTCACCTGCCATCGCGCTGTCGCATTGACCGTCTGCGTGTCGAAGCGATTGTGAAGCGTCCAGCCGTCGCCGCGCACGTCGCTCGCGAAGATCGCGATGTCGACATTGCCGGTCTTTTGACCGATCGCTGTGAAATTGTTGAGATATCCGAATGATCCGAATTCGCTGCCAACCTGCACGCCGTTGATCTCGGCGCCGGTTCGGGTGCGGAAGTTGATCGCGCCGCCATTGGCGAAATTGCCGAACAGGGCGGACGAAGGACCACGATAGACGTCCACTCCGGCATAGGCGTGCGGATCGGTCAGATCGGTGCGCGACAAACCGTCGGGCTGGGTGACGGTAAAACCGTCTTCGAGCAGGACGATGTTGCGGACGCCGAAGCCATTGCGCGCCGAAGAGCCGCGGATCGAGATGACGATGTCGCGCGGACCGTTGCCCTGCTTGAAGGAGACGCCGGGACTGTATTGCAGCAACTCCCGGATGGAGAGGAGCGGCATATTCTCGAAATCCTTGCCCTGGATTGTCGTGAACGTCTGTCCAGTCGGATCGCGATAGACGGGCAGCGCCAATTTGCGCGGGCTGAATCCCGGGGGCGCCGGTTGGGCGGGGTTCGGCGCGGCTGTCGTGACGCGCGTCGGTCCTGTAACCGGTCTGCCGACAGGACCCGGCCGCACAGGGCTGCGGGCCCCGCCGACGCTGATGGTGGGAAGCGCCTGCTGCGCATCCGCGACCGACGGTGCGAAAAGGCTGAGTACGGCGAGAGAGGCTCCTCCAAGGAGGCGAGAGCGACGGATCATGATGGTGTTCCTTGGGCGCCGACCGCAGTCGGCATAACGGGAGAGCGGCCGCGGCGTTAACGCAATGCGCACGCGGACCAGCGACGTTGAGGCTGCCTCGAGCAGCGGCGAGAGCCCGGACAGCGCGCTCTTGCGCGCGTCAGCGGCCTCAGGCGTGCGAGAGGGGCGGCGCTCGTGCGCTATGCGCGCGCGACGATCGTTCGGAGAGCGATCGCACCGCGTATGTAGGCGCGTCGATCAGCGCATATTCGCCCAGCGCGACGGCATAGTCGGAAGTCAGCGAAACCCAGGCCGGCGGCGGTTCGCCGCACAAGAGGCACGATTGGCAGTTGTGCCGATGGCCGAGCCGATCGTTGGGCGCGGATTGTTCGCCTGCGCGCACCTGCTGGCAATGCGCTGCAATCGTCTCTTCGGGAGAGATCGAAGCGGCGCGCGCCAGCCCGGCTCCGCCGGCGATGGTCTGGATGACCATGGCCAGGATCAGCAGCAGGGTGCGAAGAGTCGTGAGCCGCATTTTGATTCCGGTCAAAACTGACTGCGCACTATTTACAATTCGCCGCATCGCGGATAGTCGCGGCGCGACGAAACGAGTCCGAAAAACAGCTGGTGTGGCCATTGGGCCACAGTCTGTGATCGTTCGCGCGCCGATCATTGCCCAATCAAAAACGTTTCACTTTGCCGGCGCCCGTTCTAATCTTGCCTCCATGTACATCTCCATCACCAGAGACATTCAGGTCACGGCGCTTCCCGACTTCCTGCCGGATCGCTCAGACCCCGACCAGGATCGCTACTTCTGGTCGTATACGATCGAGATCGCCAATCTCGGCCGCGTTCGCGTGCAGCTTTTATCGCGCCACTGGGTCGTCATCGACGCCAACGGGCGCCGCGAGGAAGTGCGCGGACCGGGCGTCGTCGGCGAACAGCCGGTGCTGGAGCCGGGGGAGACGTTTCGTTACGCCTCAGGCTGTCCGCTTGGCACGCCATCAGGGATGATGCAGGGCAGCTATCGGATGATCACCGACGCGGGGGAAACCTTCGACGTCGAAGTGCCCGCGTTCTCGCTCGACAGTCCGCTGTCTCGTCCGACGCTGAATTAGGCGGGCGAGATGGACCGTCTGGAAGACGCAATCGATATGCTCTCCCGATTGGTCGCCTTCGACACGGTGAGCTCCAAATCCAATCTGCCGCTGATCGATTTCGTCGAAACTTACCTGCGCGAACAGGACGTGCGCTTCGTGCGCGCGCCGAACGCCTCCGGCGACAAGGCCGCCCTCTTCGTCACGATCGGCCCCGACGCTGACGGCGGCGTGCTCCTGTCCGGCCATACAGATGTCGTGCCGGTCGCCGGGCAAGCCTGGAGCGGCGATCCATTCACGCTGCGGCGCGACGCGACGCGACTCTATGGGCGCGGCGCTGTGGACATGAAGGGGTTCGACGCCGCTTGCCTCGCGATGATCCCGGAATTCAAGGCGGCGCAGCTGTCTCGCCCGATCCACATTCTCTTGAGTTATGACGAGGAGACCACCTGTCTTGGTCCTCTCGACGTCATCGCGCGCTTCGGGACGGACCTGCCGCTGCCATCGGCCGTCATTGTCGGCGAACCGACGTCGATGGAGGTCGCCGACGCGCATAAGAGCGTCGCCACCTATGTGACGCGCGTGCGCGGGTTCGAGATCCATTCGGCCAATCTGCATCGCGGCGTCAGCGCCGTGCATGTCGCCTGCAAACTCGTGTGCGAACTGGAGCGCCTGGGCGAAGAATTGCGCGCGGCTGGCGATCCGAGCTGGCGCTTCGATCCGCCCTTCTCGACCATACACGTTGGCGTGATTCACGGCGGAACGGCGCGCAATATCGCCGCCAAGGACTGTGAATTTCAGTGGGAGTTTCGAGCGCTGCCCGGCGCGCCGCCGAATTTCGCTTACGACCGGCTGGAAGCCTATTGCGATGCCCTGAGACGAACGATTTTCGTCGGCTTTCCTGATGCGGGCGTCGAGACCACGATTGAGAATCAGGTGCCGGGGCTCGCGCCGCAGCCGGGCTCCGAGGCGGAGTCCTTGGCGCTGCGGCTCGCCAAGCGCAATGGGACGATCGCCGTCCCTTACGCGACCGAGGCTGGGCAGTTTCAGCGCGCGGGCGTGGCCGCAGTGGTCTGCGGCCCTGGCCGCATCGACCAGGCGCACCAGCCCGACGAATTTATCGACATCGCCGAGCTGGCAGCCTGTCTTGAGTTCCTGCGCGGCCTAGCGCAGCAACTTCGCGCATAAGGATCCTGCGTTAGCCGCAGA